>OIZX01000009.1_pt1 | contig 181321 bp, 157 predicted proteins | sample 1588621 | NCBI WGS metagenome assembly OIZX01 (sample SAMN03283276) | human gut metagenome | biome: human-associated habitat; material: feces | host: Homo sapiens | place: Peru | collected 2012 | reverse complement strand
GCTCGGAAGAGACAAAAGAAAGGGAACTCCGCCCGCTAAAATCGCTTCTGGCACTCGGCGACAACTTTCCAAAACTCATTCTTACAATGGACGACCTTCCTCCCTCAAACGAAAACGGAATTATAAGGAAGAATATAAGGGAGTGGATTTTGGAGGGGTGAAAGGAGGTGCGAGTATTCAAATTCACTCCGCTATTTAAATAACGAAACAATCAAAACAATTGGTTCAATTCCAAAAAATATTTGACCTAAATCTCCCCAAGCAGAAAATCCCTTATATTTCTGTGAATTATTCCGTTACGGGAAAAATCAAATTCGTCCATGGAAACAACATATTTTGGAAAATTGTCTTTTATTGAGTCGTAGACTGAAAATTCTCGGCTCACCGTCTCTTCGCTCGCCAAAAGATACGCCACCTGAACATAAATTTTTACACTGTTCCTTTCTGCGATAAAATCTATTTCAGATTCATCCTTTTTTCCGACAAAAACCTTGAAATTCCTGCGCAAAAGTTCAAGACATACAATGTTCTCAAGAATCTGGTCGATGTTCTGAGTATTTTTTCCGAAAACAGCCTCGCGGAGTCCGTGATCAGCGCAGTAATATTTTTCGTTCACTGTCAGAACCTTTTTTCCCTCCAAATCGTAGCGGCTGATTTTATAAATCAGAAAAGCATCTGCGCAGAATTTCAGGTAGTTCAGAATCGTGTCGTGGGAAATATTCCGCTTCTCGCTCTTAAAATATTTTGAAAGCGAAGTTGCACTGAAAATATGCCCGATATTAGAAAAAGCGTACGCGATAATCCGCTCCAGCGTGTCCACATCGCGGATATTGTTGCGCTTCACAACGTCTTTCAGGACAACGGAATTATAAATGTCCATCAGGTACTGATTTTTTGCGGAATCGTCACCAAGAAAATTTGCAAGGAACGGCATTCCACCGGTTTTCAAGAAAGCCGTGAAGCAAGCTGACTTGTCAATCTGAGAATTCTTCTGGCGGTTCATCTCCAAGAATTCCGCGAACGAAAACGGATAAATCACAAATTCAACATAGCGGCCGGCAAGATAAGTCGCAAGCTCGCCCGAAAGAAGTTTCGCATTCGAGCCTGTTATGTAAATGTCGCAGTCGAAGTCAACACGGCATGAATTGATGCATTTTTCCCAGCCATCAACCTCCTGAATCTCGTCAAAAAACAGATAGATTTTTCCGTCCGCACTTTTCTGAAACTCGACTATTCTTTTGTGAAGAATTTTTGCGTCTAGCAGCTCGGAATTGGAAAACTGCTCAAAATTTATGCAGAGAAAATTTTTATCGCTCACCCCGGATTTTTTAAGCTCGTTTTTCACAAGTTCCAGCATTACGGATTTTCCCGAACGCCTGATTCCTGTAAAGACTTTGATTAGTTCCGTGTTGATGAACGGCCTGATTCTTTTCATGTAAATTTCGCGGCTTATCATAAGGCAATTTTATCAGTTATAGTCGCCAAAATCAAGAATATTCACATTTTTGGAGAGTATAACTGATAAATACAAATATATAAAACAACCTCCCCCGCTTCAAACTTTGTTGTTTTTTACATACAATAAACCGAATAAAAATTATGACAAAAAGGGATTTTCTTCTTTCGCTTTCAAAAGATGAGCTTGTGGAGCTGATTTTCGGTTTTTCAGAAACGAATCAGGAAGCTTGTGTTTTTATTCAGAAAAAAATACAAAGCGAACAATTCTTTATATCTAAGCTTACAAATAAACAAATGATTGCGGAGCTATCTTGATGTTGTAATCAGTCAGATTTCTTGGAGGATTAAATGATTGAACCTCTCCCAATTTATATGCAAATGCGGTTTCTTTTCCTTCAAAATACGAAAAAAACTTTTCTCTGCATATCCCGGAATATTTTTCAGTTTTTTCCCAAAGTTCTGCCGGTGTTCCTTTTATTACAGAATGAACTTTTACCGAGCCGATGATTTTCATATCTGGAGCCGTTGAATATATCAAGATTTCATCGACAGCCCGTTTTGCAATTTGCCTGCGGTATTCATACTTTTTTGTCCCTTGTAAAATTTGAGATGAATACTCCGGATTTATTGATAACAATATCTTGCACATGTTTAGTCCCTTATAAAATCTATACTTGTATTAGAATCATTCACTATTTTGTTAAACTGCTCATCAGAAACTTTTGTAAATGGCCTTGGCCCGTTCGGAAATGGAATTATATCATTACCCCACAGATAATCAAGATTAAGTCGTTTTGAAAGACTTTTCACATAGATAAAATTCACAACAAGAAGCCTGTCTTTTTTCTTATTCCAAAATTCTTCCAGCTCTTGTTCCGTAAATACACTTCTGTTTTTGCAGGTTCTAAAAAATTCTTCTTTTGTATTAAAGCCATGCCCCATATATTTTACGGAATCAATGATTCCAACAGTAGTTACAACGGATTTATATTTTTTATTTTCACCATTTTCCGCCATACGATAAAAGAGCAATAAATCGCCCATTTTCATACTTCGCTCTGGTGTAAAAGAAATATAAACTTTTTGAAGCGCATAACGATGTGGCTTTTTCCCAAGAAAGTCAATTTCATTTTCTGTATTTAACTTAGAATCTGGAAGCAAACTTGTATGATATTTCGCAAGAATCGGCAAAAAATATTTCTGATGGTTACTAAACAATATATTAGGATAATTTTCTTTTACAGAAAAATTTGGATTGTAAGAATTCATTGTTTTTGTCAAAACCACTTCATCTTTGCCAGCTGTTCTTTTTGTTCCGTATTTTCTAAATCCCCAAACAGAAAGCAAATCCTCAAGAGCCTTCAATTCTTCTCTATCTTCAAAAAGAGTAACATAAATTTCATCAACTTTCCGTTCAATCGCATTATCAAAAATAATTTTTACAAAACGCTCACCCAATCTAAAACCGGAAGATTCCACTTTAAAAGTTCCAATTTTTAGTCTTTTTTTAGGCTGAAAAACTGGAATTATATCAGAATAAGGTTCATTTTCAAATTCTGTTTTTAGATACAAAAAGCCTAAAATATCATTTGTATCTGTACGGCAAACATAGGCTTCCTCATCGCTCTTTTTTCTGAACCATTGTTCAAAACCAGGATAAGCAATCTTAAATGTATCAAAGAATGAACTATTTATATCAATATTTCCAAAAAGTTCTTTTTTGACAGCAAGCATTTTATATGATATAAGCTCAGGATTCTCGTTTGTGCATCTTGTAATAAACTCATTTATGGAAAGAACTTTATCTCTGAGATTAAATATTTCCGATTTTTCTCTAAGTGCCTTATCCTCTGTTATAAGCAAATCAACCCGATTTGAATAAATTTCATAAAGCAGTTGATTATCAACTTTATCATTATGGCTTTTTTCCTCTGGAAGATTTGACTTGAAATCCTCTGTTTGAATTGCAACCGTTTTTATTTCTGTATATGCGGAAAGTTTTGCATTGTACAAACTCTGCATATTTTCATCATGAAAACTCCGAAGTTCTTCAATAACAAAAGGATGAATGCATTTCTCATAATTCAATTTGTCAAGCCAATAGAAAAGCAGGCCTATTCCATAATTTGTGGCTTTTGTATTTTCACGGTGAATAATAATATTTGTATCTAGCAACGCTCTCATAAACTACTCCAAATTATTTATTCATGCTTATGCAACATTACAATTTATACATATAGTATATATTTAGTTTTGTGATTCCGCAAGATTTTCAAACATTGTATACATTTCTATTTCATCCCTACAGGATTGCCCAACTGATAACACAACATACAGCACAAAACTATCAATTTTAAGTTCACTTATATTTTGAGAAAAGCTATAAACGGCTTGCGAAAACGGCGGTCGGTCATTTACCTACTCCATATTATCAATATTTACAATACTCTTTGAAGGAGATTCATAAGACGTTCCTGTCAACCTTGAAATCAAATATTCATCATTTAACATCTTCAAAAGATTTTTAACTGATTTTTGAGAAGAAATAATAATTTTATTGCCAGTTTCATCAAATTTAATCAGTTTATTATAGATTTCATCTTCTTTTATTTTTGCAAACAAAACTTTCTTGGAGATGCTCAATACAGGAGAAGCTTTCAGCTTTATCAATTTTTTTGCAGTTGTCAGTTTTTGACCGTTGCTTAAGTTACTCAACGAAGTAATATCCGAGATAAAATCTAATTTTTTTATGATTTCTATGACTTTATCAGCTTCGTTTCTAACATAAGTTTCAAAGCCGAAAGAATTTTGAAGCAAAGTAATATTTTTAGTGATTATAGAATTTTCTATGATAACAAAATCAATTTTTGAATCAAATCTAACAACATCACAATCCATAGGCTCATAGACGCTGCCGTTAAAACAAGCTAAAAGCGATGTTGCACGATTAATTAAAGTAACTGAATACTTATGCTGATAAAGCCAAATATAATTATCATTTCGATTTATTTTTATGAAAAAACCTTTTAAATTTGGCTGTTCTTTTTCTGCATATTTTTCTAATTCATCAAAATTTGTATTCAAAAATGAAAATGGAAAATAATTTGAATTTTGCTGTATCTCATAGAAGATTTTTTTATTGTCTGCGATATTGTCCACCGAATCTAATGCAAATTCATCTGTTAAGTAATTTGAGTTTAAAATATTTTTCACCTTTTCTTTTAACAAATCTTCCAACAGTGAATTAATCTGAAACTTTTCAATAAGAAATTTGTCCTTGTATAACAAAGCAAAAACTTCCAAGCCATAATTATCATCAAATATAATAACATTTATTTTCTTTACAAAAGTTTCTGTATTCATTGTTATTTTCCTCTTACATAATATACATTATCTGAAATCTTTTTAAATTTTATAGTATCGTTTTCTTTCATTTTTCCAATGCCTATGCACACTGCTTTTTCATTTTTATTTGATATAAACTTAAATTCATAAACGTGATAACCAAGAATAGATAAAATAGGATTTGCATAGAATAGTTTTGTTTTTAAAAGCAATACACATATTAAAAATAAAATAATAAAAAAGACTGTTGCACCTTGCCATGTACTGACATTATCAATTACAAGAGGAACTATCAATGTCAGAAAAAAATTCAAACTAGCTTCATTATCTTCCTTGCATACAGAAATATCATACCCACCTTTTGTTCCTGTATATGAAAAGGCTTTGAATCTGATATAAAAATAAACTGAAAAAATAACCCAAAATGCACAAATCACTATTACTACTAGAAGAGGCATGTTTTCCTTGATAAACATGAGCATTGTTAGATTTTCTTTTTCTGAATTTTCTGTTACAAAAGAGAAATTCTGAATAATCGTCAATAAAGCCAATGGACTTAAAGACTGTAGCATCAATCCAATTTTCATTTCTATTTTACCTCCACCTGACCATTCATATTTGTCCTGCCCAAAGAGAACTTGGACTTTTTTAGGAAAGCTTATAAGGTGGTTTAAGCCTGCTGCTGATGCAGCCGATAAGCTTTTCTGTTGATATCTGCAGTATGAAGTTTTTCTCTTCGTTCTGCAAGCCCTGATTCTTTTCTGGCTTCAAAATAATCCGCTGGAGTCAGATAAAGAAGTGCGCCGTGAAGACGCCCGTTGTTGTAAAAATCAATCCACTGTGCCATCTTTTCTTTTGCATCTTCATAACTGAAGTATGGAGTCTTACGGACATGTTCAGTTTTCAGCGTTGAATGAAATCTTTCTAATTTGCCGTTGCTCTGCGGATGACAGACTCTCGCTGCCGTTTCGTAAAGTTCCAGCAGAGAAACCAAAGATTTGAAGTCTTTTGAAATGAACTGCTTTCCGTTGTCGTGGATGATTCGTGCTTTTGCTTCCGGATACTTTTCCTTTACTCTTGCAACCAGAAGCTCAATGTTTATTCCCTCCATGTTTTCGCATAATGCCCAGTCCAGAATTTTTCGGCTGTGATGTCAGGCCTGTGACGGTCAAAAATCATTGCTTCGTTTTCTAGGAATTCCTTCTTCCAGTTGAGGATCATATTCGGATGGACATTATTTTCCTGGGCAACGTCACTGACTGCCTTTCCATCCTGAATAACTGTCATTACCATTTTCAGCTTTTCTTCCGAGCTGAGCTTTCTTCTTGTTCTTCCCATAAGGTGTCTTCCTTTTGTTATTATACACCTTATTAGCTTTCCTGTTTTAGTCCAAGTTGCGGTTAGGCATTACAATAAGCAATGGAAGCAATCTATCACGCAAACTTGCCAATTTTAAGTTTTCAGCTTTTAGATTTGATTTCATTTTTGACAGAGTTTTTACTTTTTGTGTGAAAACCTGAACAGTTTCTTCTGGCGGAAGAACCACTCTGCTTTGATTTATATGCTCAGAAGTTATGTGTCCCATTGTTGTTTTTCTGGCTTCTGCTTGTTTTTGAAAATTGACCACATATCTATCCAGTTGCTGATAAACATATTCATGGGAAAAATAATTTTTTGGCATAACTTTGAAAATATGCTGGTTCAATCCGCCTTTTCCGCCATTCCAAACCATAACTTCTAAAGTTGCAGACCAAGAAAACAAAATATCTCCGTTATTGATTTTATATTTTTCCGGAATATTGATTGAAACCTGCTCCGTGTCTTTTGTTATGCCTTCATTCATTTCCCGAATTTTTATGACAGGCAAAGATTCTTCATATTCTTTTGGTCTGAAATTCTGACAAGCAAGCCCATTTATATAGTCCGCAATTTCATAAAGATTTCCAACTTCCCAACCTTCCGGGATTTCTCTTTTCAGCTCTGCGTTATAGACCATTTTTCCGCCGCTGGACTTGTAGGGCTTGCCGTCTGAATTCGGAAAGTCGAACTGCACGAACCAGTAGTCGTAAAGGCGTTTAGCCATCTGCTCAAGCCTTGCGTTTATGCGGCGGTTCAGGGTGATTTTTTCGTCTAATGAGGAAAGAAAACTGCCGATTCCAATTTTGTTCTTCAAATAAATGCACGGAAAATTCATTATATGATTTTTATCACCACGTGGCATTTTGCTACCTTTTGTAGCTTTCATTTCATATTCAAAAAAAAGAATCTTGCGACAACAACGCGTATAAAAACGAAGAATCTTTATTTTCTTTTGCACGCAGAACCAACACATTCTGAGAACAGCCACCATCAATAGTCGCATACCAGATTTTCTTTAAATAAGGGCGAATATTTCCTAGCAAAACATCACCTTTCTTAAAGCTATTTAAGGAACATTTTTGTGGTGGCAAATTTTGCGCAACAGTTCTTCCAGCTTTGTTTTGTAAAAGCGAATCTGTTGTAACATATTGCGAAAGTGAAATGTCTTCGCTTGAAACTTTTTCTTCAACAAAAGTCGCTATATCGCTTAATCTCAATTTAATTCTCCCAGCTTATATTTCTTCATCTGCATTGTTGTTTCCTGTTTGACTTTCAATTCTTGTTATGCTATATTCAGATTATGGACGTGAGGTGTGTTAGTTCCCCTGTTCGCCGTTTTTGGCCGCGTCACTCAAGCCTCTGAATTTTTCGGAGGCTTTATTTATTTTAAATAGCTCAGCTGTAATGCTTTTTATTTCGCTTTATTTCCCTTGAACCTTCCCTTTGAACTTGTAAGTAATCCTTACAAGTTCGATTTTCTTCAAGCTCGCCATCTTCATAAATATTTTTAATATGCTAGGTAATATTCTGAGGTTTTGTCTGATAAAGTTCAGCAATTGCCGCTTGCGTCATCCAGATATTATCATCACAAAAAAGAACATCGACTTTTGTATCTCCTTTTTCATTCTGATAAATCATCAGTTTTTTCAAGGTCTTCGTAGATTTCTTTAAGCTTGTTCTTATAAGAAGTTTCAATTTCCTCACGGAGAATTTTCAGAGTGTATCCGTCAAGAATAGACTTGTTGTAATAATATGTGTGAATGGAAATATCATGGAGAACCTGCTCAGCCTTTCTTTCATCGGATTTAATGGGATGCAAGAGTTTTCCTATTATTTCTTTCCAACCCCATACCCCATCATTCTGTAAAAGTCATCTTTCCAGATTATGTTGCCGCAGCCTTTTCCGTTGGCGGTGTAGTTTGTGCAGACAAGAAAGTGTTTTGAGCCGTCTTTTGATGATTTTACAATCAGATAACCGTCGGCGCATGAATTGCATTTCATAATTGAAAGTTTGCCTGAATCAATGCGGTTGAGAACTTAATCAATTCACATCATGCATAAGCCCTGGTCCGTCTTTTCCTATCATTCCTATCAATTGTAATGAATCCCACTAATCGCTATACTAGAGCCAAGACTATTTATCTTAGTACAAAAACTTTATGGAGGTTTTATATATGGCAGATACAATGCATGCTTTGGAAAAAAATCCGAACTGGAAAGGCCGTCGCGGTCCTGTGGTTCTTGTAATCATGGACGGTGTTGGCTACGGAAAATATGTTGAGGGCGACGCTGTAAAGGCAAGCCGCATGAAGTACCTTGACTGGTTCACGGCGAACTGTCCGCACACAAAGCTCAAGGCCCACGGAACAGCGGTAGGGCTTCCTTCTGACGATGACATGGGAAACAGCGAAGTCGGACACAACGCTATGGGCTGCGGACGCGTGTTCGCACAGGGAGCTAAGCTTGTAGGCGAGTCAATCAAATCAGGCAAGATGTTCCAGGACGCAACCTGGCAGAAGCTCATCAAGAACGTGAACAGCAAAGGCTCAACCCTTCACTTTATAGGACTTGTATCTGACGGAAACGTTCACTCCCACATCGACCACCTCAAGGCGATGATTGAAGAGGCGAACAAGGAAGGAGTAAAGAAAATCCGCGTGCACGCATTGCTTGACGGACGCGACGTTGACCCTACTTCCGCACTGAACTACATCACACCGCTTGAAGAATTCCTTGCGGGCTTTGCAGGCTGCGACTATCAGATTGCCTCCGGCGGCGGACGTATGTACATGACAATGGACCGCTACAACGCTGACTGGAGCATGGTTGAGCGCGGATGGAAGGCGCACGTTCTGGGCGAAGGACGTATGTTCGACTCTGCGACAAAGGCAATCGAAACCTACCGTGCCGAAGTTCCGGGCGTTCTTGACCAGGATATGCACGAGTTCGTAATCGCAAAGGACGGAAAGCCAGTCGGAACAATCAACGACGGCGACAGCGTAATCTACTTCAACTTCCGCGGAGACCGTGCCCTTGAGATGACACGCGCGTTTGAGACACCGGCAGGAGGCGAGCTTCCGTTTGACAGAAAGCGTGTTCCGGCCGTTGAGTATGCCGGCATGATGGAATACGACGGAGACGCGCACATTCCTGCCCAGTATCTTGTGAATCCTCCGAGCATTGACCGCACAATGGGCGAATACCTCACAAAGACAGGCGTTCACCTCATGGCGATTTCCGAGACCCAGAAGTACGGACACGTTACATACTTCTTCAACGGAAACAAGCAGGGCAAGTTCGACGAAAAGCTTGAGGACTATGTTGAAGTTCCAAGCGATGTTGTTCCGTTCGAGCAGCGTCCTTGGATGAAATGCGCTGAAATCACCGACAAGGTTATTGAGGCAATCAAGAGCGGAAAGTACGACCACATCAGACTGAACTACCCGAACGGAGACATGGTCGGACACACTGGCGTATTCAACGCGGTGGTCTGCTCAATGGAAGGCATGGACCTTCAGCTTGGAAGATTGAAGGCGGCAATCGAGGAAGCCGGCGGAATCATGTGCATCACGGCTGACCACGGAAACTCAGACGATATGTACGAGCACGCAAAGGATGGCAGCGTAAAGAAGGACAAGGACGGAGAGCCAAAGGCAAAGACATCGCACTCGCTCAACCCGGTACCGGGAATCATCTATGACCCTGAATACAAGGGCGAATACGACAACACCAAGCTCAACGACGGACTTGGAATCTCATCCTGGCCTGCAACGATAATGAATCTTATGGGCTATGTTCCGCCGACAGACTACGACAAGAGCATGGTCAACTTGAAGTAGGCACAACCAGACTGTCATTGCCGGACTTGTTCCGGCAGTCCATTCGTAAAGGTTCCCGCATCAAGTGCGGGAATGGCAAGATAAAGCAAAAAGGGCATCCCAAAAACGGATGCCCTTTGTTTTTTATTTTATTCTACTTGTTACTTGTTCAAAAGATATTCCGCGACAGCCTCGTAAGCCGGAATTGAAAGCGGGTCGATGTACTTGTTCGAGGCGTAGTAAGTCGAGGCAAAGCGCGCAATAACCATCTGCGCCGCCGGATCAATGTAGATTGCCTGCCCATGAACGCCGCGCGCCATGTATGCACCGTGCGAGTTGTTCGTAATCCACCACATATTGTGATAGCTCCAGCCCTGCAATTTCGGATAATCGCCTTTTGCAAACGTTGCCTTGTACTCATCGGAAGAGCCTCCGGTCGCAATGTAGTTTACAGCTATTTCAGGAATAACCTGCCTGCCGTTCAGCCTTCCGCCGTTTCTCATCATCTCGCCGAAAGCCGCCATATCGCGAAGGTTCAAGTCAAAGCCGCCGCCTGCAAACGCGATTCCAGAAGGGTCAACCTGGTAGTAGCCGTCGTAATGCGCACCAAGAGGCTTCCAAATCATCCCGGAAACCATATCAGCAAGCCCCTGCCCTGTTACGCGCGAGCAAATCCAGGCAAGAAGCTCTGTGTTCACGGTTCTGTAGCCGAAAGCGTCTCCGTGTTCTGAATCAGGAAGCTTTTTTACAGTTGCAAGGTATTCGTAGTAATTCTGCGGGCCTGTGTAGTCTGCCGGGCGGAACACGTTTCCTGCCGCAGAGTAAGCCCAGATTTCCGCGTTCGGGTTGTTGTAGTCCTCACTGTATTTTACCGCGGTCGTCATGTCCATAACCTCTTGGACAGTCGCATCCGCAAAGCCTGAATCCTTTAGCTCTGGAATGTATTCAACGACTTTCTTTGACGGCTCAAGTTTGCCTTCAGCAACAAGAATAGAAGCGATTGTTCCAGTAAACGATTTGCTCACCGACATCGCCGCGTGAAGTCCGTCCGGCTTTAAGCCTGCCGGGTATTTTTCATAGACGATTTTTCCCTTGTGCATGACTATGATTCCGTCTGTATAATTCGCACCAAGCGACTCTTCAAAAGTCATCGTCTTGTCTGAATCCCACGGTGTGAATGTTACGTTTCCAATTGCCGGGTCAAGCTTTGTCTTTAGCTGATATTTTTTGCCATTGCCTGATGAGACATTCCGTGTAGGAAAAAACTCCCTCATGTGGTTCACGCTGTAGCGCAAAGCCGGAAACTCAAAGAACGATCCGTCCGAAGCATGAAGCGTTTTTGCCTGAGACGGCGGAAATCCTTTCATCCAGCCCATCACGTCGGGCACGGTCTGCTCTGCGGTAGGATAATTCTGGGCAAAGCCAAGAGAGCCAGCCAAAGCCAGCGCGGAAAATAAAACGGTTGCTTTCATAGCATTCCTCCTTAGTTAATATGATAGGTATTACTAAAAAGATAAGCATAAAGAGAGTGAACGACAAATTTAGGATATTATAAAAAGATAGTGATTTCTATAGAGTGTCTATAGTAGCTCTCTATGGACACTCCATAGCGTCCATTATGGATACCTCATAGAGTGCTCTGTGGACATCCCATAGCGAACGCTATGCACAGTCCATAGCAGGTCGCTATGAACAGTACATAGAGAATTGGTAGACTTAAACTGCTAAGCCTTTACTGCTTTTAGTTCATAGGCATATCGGAGTTCACGTAAATTCTTTAAGATATTTACACTGCTTCCTGTATACCTTGTTCTGATTATGAGCGAAACATTGCCTTCGGCTACGCTTGACGGAACGCGGGCTATGAGCCGGGACGGCTTGTTTGCGGTGAGCTTGCGGGTTACCCGGTGCTCATTGCCTTCCATGTCAACAAAGAACACTCCCTGCTCTGTATCGGATTCGTCCTGGATCTTGATTTTTTCACCTTCGATGATGACATCGTCTCCAATCTGAACAGTGCCATCCTTGTTGCCTGTAAGCGTATTGGTAACCGCTCCGATTACCGCTCCTCCTGAATCCTTGCATCCAGTTACCTTTACACTGATTTTGGAAGTTTCAGCGCGCAGGCTGGCGGAAGGCATGATGTCGAACGAGCACTTGTGTAGCGCAGTGTCGAACACGGAGTTTATGTCCTCGAATACTCCTGAAACCCTTGGCGAAAGGCTTCCCACTTCGTTTGAGTAAGTGCAGCCGGAAAGAGCATACTCAAAGACTTTTTTGTTCCTAAGCGAAAGGATATTCAGAATTGTCTCCTTCTTGATTTCGCTTCCTTCTGCAACAATCGCATCCGCAATGTCCTCGTCGCGCTTTGCCGCGGCAGGCACAACGTCCGCAAGCTGGTCGCGGTCATTGTCCTGTGTAAACGGGTTTGGTCTGAGCACAATGCTCCAGACATACTTTTTAGCCATTAAAACCTCCTTTGGTTTGGCGAAAATGCGGGGCTGCTACGCCCCTTAAATAAAACAGCCCGTGAGGATATTCCAAAAGGAGGAACTCCTGCACGGGCAGATTTGCGAGATTGTTATTACTGTGCTGTTCAAGCTGACTTTCTTTCTCTTCACGCTAAGAATTATAACATAGGTATTCCATGCACGCAAATAAAATATAATAAATGTTTACGCTTTGTCATCTTAGGGATTGCCCCCAAAGCTCTATTGCATGGGATTCCCCTGTTCAACAATGGCAAGGTTACCAGATTCTTAGGTTCAGCTTGTATGTGCCGGGGCGGACGCGGTACTGCTCAAGGGTGTCCGGACCGCAGGCTCCTGTTCCTACTCCTCGGTGGGCGGCGTCTATTACTAGAATCCACTTGCCTTCACTTCCTTTGGACAGGTCAACCAGCTCGCTTGTGTGGTGGCACTTGTACAAGTCCTGAGCTGTGTACGGCAAGAGGCTAAAGCTGAATTCTGTGTCCGACTGTACGTGCAGTGTCTTTCCGCCTCCTGAAAGCTCAAGGTACTTTACGCCGCACCTTAGTCCGTTTTCCTGCGGAACAATGTAAGGCACCTCAAGGTCTTTTATGTCCATTTCGTACAAACCTTTGAGCGCGGAATACTTTCTGTCGCTATAGCATTCGTGGGGACCGCATCCGTACCATTTTGCCTTTGTAAATGCGCTGCTAACAGAAGCTTCAAGACCAATACGTGGATATTCCGGCACTGTACTGTTCAGGCTGAAGTCAGCGCATATTTCCATGAATGAATTGTCTTCCTGCCATGCCTTCTTTATAGCGCAAGAGCAAGTTCCAAAGTCAAACTTCTTTCCGTCCTTCTCTGAAACTATATGGAATACACCATGTGAGTCTTTTACGCCATGGGACTTGTCAAGCGCACAGTCCATCCAGAGCTTAGTAGGCTTTCCGATAAAGCAGCCGGGCACATTATCGCTGTCAACTTTGTCGTAGAGGGCTTTTATTCCTTCATTTTCGGTGTAGGCATGGAACACTGCAGGCGCAAGGCTCAAGGCAAGCTGCTCGGCTTCCGTGGAAACGCAAGAGGCGCTGTCTGCAAAGCAAGTCCGGCCGGCGCAAATCAGTTCTTCGTCTGAACTGCACAGTTCGCCTTTTAAAGCCCAAGGTGTCTGTTCTGCATAAACAAAGTCGGCATGGAACACTATTTCAGCGCGGCTGTCTGCGTTAAGCACGCACTCACACACTTGAGGAAGCTCAATATGCATTGTTTTTCCAGGGAGAAGTTCTTTAAGCGGAATCTCACCCGATGCCTTTGCAGTTCCGTCAACTAGGCATAACCACTTTAAGCTTAAAAAGTCCAGCGGAACAAAGAAAGCCTTGCTTTTAACTTCAAAGATTCCCTGGGCGGCATGGATGTCTTTAAGGCGTACAGGTGCAAAAAGACGGCGGCATTCTTCCATTGCAGGCTTAGGGGTCTGGTCAGGGAAGTTCAGTCCGTTAAGGCAAAAGTCGTAGTCGCAAGGGCTATCTTCAAAATCACCTCCGTACTTCCAGTATTTTCCGCCCTTACTTTCACCAAGCTTTCCTTCCGGAGCATAGGCTGCTATTCCTTGGTCTATCCAGTCCCAGATAAAGCCTCCCTGAAGCCCCTGGGTTGACTCAATCGCATTCCAGTAGTCTGCAAGGCTTCCGTTTGCGTTTCCCATTGCGTGGGAATATTCGCACATGATTAAAGGCCGCCAGTCGTCGCACTTTGTGGCATAGTCTACAATCAGGTCGATGCTCGGATACATCGGGGCAATGAGGTCGGTAAGCTGTTTTCCGTTTGCAAGGCAGTCAAGAGTGAAGTCTCCCTGATGAATCTGTGGGCGCACAAAGCCTTCGTAATGCACAATGCGCGTGCTGTCGTAGCCTCTAAGCCAGGCGGCTGTTGCCCAGTGGTTCTGTCCGTTGCCGCTTTCGTTTCCTAAAGACCAGCCGAAGATGCAGGCGTGGTTCTTGTCGCGGATTGCCATTCGCTGCACTCTCTGGATATATGAGTTGAGCCATTCCTCGCTGCGGCTCATAACATCATAGTATGCGTGGTTTTCGATGTTCGCCTCATCAAGGATGTAGATTCCGTAGCGGTCGCAAAGTTCGTACCAGCGTTCATCGTCCGGGTAATGGCAGGTGCGCACCGCATTGAAGTTGTATTTCTTGAGAGTCTTTATGTCATGAACCATTTCCGCAGTGGAAAGAGTCTTGGCATTGGACTCGTTGTGCTCGTGACGGTTCACTCCGTGGATGTAGACTTTCTTGGAATTGAACAGAAGCTCGCGCCTCTTTATTTCCACGGACTTAAACCCAACTGTAAATGAAGAGCTTTCTATATGCCTTCCGTTCTTTTCCAGAAGACTTACAGTTACAAGATAAAGCGACGGCGTTTCGTTACTCCAAAGAGCAGGCTTTTCAATTACAATGTCTTTCTTTGCAAGCGAAAGGGTGTTGCGCACATCGAGGCTGCACGGAATTTTGCCGGACGCCACTTCTTTTCCGGGGATTCCTGTTGATGGAGTTCCTTCAAGGCGGCAGACTTTGTATTCCACATCAAATTGCATCTTGTCCACTTCTGTCTGTGTCTTGTACTTGGCTTGCGATGTTGCAATGGCGACTTCAAGTGGAATCACGCCCTTCGGCTCTTCGCCTGAAAAGTCAATGTATGTCAACGCCTTTGCATCCTGAATGAAAACTTTTTCAGTTGAGTAAAGGTAGACGCTTCTGTGGATTCCGCCGAACCACCACTGGTCTTGGTCTTCAACATAGGAGGCGTCTGACCAGCGCACAACCTTTATAACAATTTCAGCGGACGAGCCTTTTATGAAATCAGTTATGTCGAATTCGCAAGGAAGCCTTGTGTCCTTTGAAACGCCGGCTTCAGTTCCGTTCACGTATACAATCGCAACGCTTTCCGCAGAGCCGATATGCAGAACTATACGGCGGCCATTCCATTTTTCGGGCAAGCTCACATTCAGCTTATAGTAGCCAGTGGGATTCTTTTGCGGCACAAACGGAGGCACGCAGTCAAACGGCATCTGGATGTTCGTGTAATGCGGAGAGCTGAAGCCCTGCATTGTCCAGGAAAGAGGCACTTTTATCTTCTGCCACTCAGTCTTTTCGTCCGGCTCATGTTCCGGGGAATCGAAGAAGCAAAAGTCCCATTCTCCGTCCAGGCTTTTAAAGAAGGAGCTTGTAGGCACTTCACAGGATTCAGGTCCTATGGCAGCTTCAATCTGCGACTTTTGCGACGACTCATAAGGAACAAGCGGGCTTCTCATTGGCAGCCTGTTTACTGATTGTATTTCTGGATTCTCCCAAACTCTTTTCATATTCACCTCAAGCTAAATAGTGTTTTTTCTTAACAATGCCGATTGTAAATCAGAATCACATAAATGCAACTTGGCGGAAGAACGAATGCGCAACCGTTGCCCATTTGGATATTAGAAAATTTGACAGATTAAATTTTGTGCTCCTATAATTAATCTCGTTAACGTTAACACAACGAATTTCGTTTTATCACTAGGAGGAAATTTTTATGAAATTGGTTTCTAAAATTATGACCGCGGCTGTAGTTTCAGCCGGCTTATTTTTCATGGGAGGATGCAGCAAGGCTGAGCAGGAAAAGCAGCTTACAGTCTGGTGCTGGGATCCGCAGTTCAATATTTACGCAATGAACACAGCAGCTGAAATATACCAGAGGGAACATCCAGATGTTAAAGTAAATGTAGTTGAAACACCTTGGGCAGACTTGCAGCAGAAACTTATTACTTCACTTTCAGCAAATGACACAAAATCACTTCCTGACATCATCCTTTGCCAGGACACAGCAATGCAGAAAAATATATCAAACTATCCGAACGCATTTTATCCTTTGGACGGAAAAGTTGACTTAAGCCAATTCGCGCAGTTCAAGGTTGGCTACGGAGAGTTCAAAGGCAAGCACTATTCAGTTCCATTTGACAACGGAGCAACAGCTACATTCATCAGAACTGACATTCTTGAAAAAGCCGGGCTCAAGCCTTCCGACTTCAACGATATAACCTGGAGACAGTTCCTTGAGCTTGGAAAAATTGTAAAGGCAAAAGCCGGTGTTCCGCTTCTTTCTTATGTAGGAACAGAACCTGACTGTATTTTCATTATGCTTCAGAGCGCGGGAAAATGGGTTTTTGACGAGAACGGAAATCCTTCTATGGTCGGAAATGAGGCGCTTAAGGAAGCTGTTTCAGTTTATTCAGAAATGATAAAGGAAGGCGTTTGCATTACAGTTTCTGACTGGAACGCATACATCGCAAGCATTCAGAATAGCTCGGTTGCGGCAACTATCAACGGATGCTGGATTGCAGGTTCAATCACAAATCAGCCGGCACAGAAAGGAAAATGGGCAGTTGTAAACACACCAAGGCTCGACAACATTCCTGGCGCAACAAACTATTCAAACCAGGGCGGCTCAAGCTGGATGGTTATGAAAAGCTCAAAGAATGCCGAAATTGCCTGCGACTTCCTGAACAAGACTTTTGCCGGAAGCACAGAACTTTACGAAACAATTCTTCCAACTTCTGGAGCAATTGCAACATGGCTTCCTGCATCAAAGACTTCTGTCTATGACCAGCCAAATGATTTCTTTGCAGGCCAGAAAATCTACAAGGACATTGTTGACTACGCCGGAAAAATTCCGCAGGTAAAATACGGAGTTTACAACTACGAAGCAAGAGACGCGATTGGAGTTGTTGTAAGCGACATTCTTACAGGAAAGAAAACCATTGACCAGGGAATAGAAGAAGCTGAAAAGCAAGTTAAATTCCTTATGGGTCTTTAATTGACAAAGCCAGCCGCAGGACAGAAGCAAACTTCAAAACATTCTTGTCTTGCGGCTTTATTTTTTCAGAGGTGCAAATATGAAAAGTAAATCGCTTGAGCGCAAATACAAAATTGCCGGATGGTATTTTGTAATGCCCGCTTCGCTTTTGATTTTTCTTTTTAGCTTTATTCCGATGGTCAGGGCTTTTATTCTTTCACTTCAGTCTGGAGTTGGAAACAATTTAAGTTTCTGCGGAATTAAAAACTACGTCAGGCTTTTTCAGGATGAGAAATTTATCGCTTCTCTGAAAAACGTAATTATATATTTTGCTTTTCAAGTTCCAATAATGCTTTTTATCGCCATTATTCTAGCTTGTATTCTTAATGACAAAAAACTGAAATTCAAGGGGCTTTTTAGAACTATAATTTTTCTTCCGTGCGCGACTTCACTTGTAGCTTCCGCCCTTATCTTTAAATCTCTTTTTGCGCTGGACGGACTTGTAAACGTTCTGCTAGTAAAACACCATTTTATTTCTCAGCCAGTCAACTGGCTCACTCATCCTGTGTGGGCAAAGGTCATTGTAATTTTTACGATTACCTGGAGATGGACTGGATACAACACCGTGTTTTTTCTTGCGGGACTTCAGGGAATTGAATACAGCATTTACGAGGCTGCAAGAATCGACGGAGCTTCAACAGTCCAGACATTCTTTAGAATAACGCTTCCGCAGTTAAAGCCTGTTGTTCTTCTTACAGCAATCATGTCTACAAACGGAACTTTGCAGCTCTTCGATGAAGTAAAGAATTTGACTGGCGGCGGACCTGGAAACGCGACAATCACAATTTCGCAGTACATCTACGATTTGTCATTCAAGTACAATCCGCAGTTTGGATATGCAGCGGCAGTTTCTTACGCGATTCTTATAATCGTTGCGCTGCTTTCATTTATTCAGATTATTCTTGCTGACAGGAAGGAAAAATGAAAAAATCAGGACACATCACAGAAGTATTAAAATACGCCTTTATAATAACAGTTTGCTTCTTTTCTATATTTCCATTTTACTGGATGCTTTGCGGTGCGACAAACACAAGCGCAGACGTAATCACAGGAAGAGTTATTCCAGGCGCAAATTTGTTTGCAAACATAAAGACAATGCTTTCAACCGTAAAAATCGGACGCGCTTTCTGGAACTCACTGCGCACAACTGTCTGCGGAACTGTTCTTAGCATTTTTGTCTGCTCGCTTGCAGGCTACGGATTTCAGATTTTCAGAGACAAGGGAAAAGACACGCTCATGAACATTCTGCTTATTTCAATGATGATTCCATTCGCTTCGATTATGGTTCCATTGTTTAAAATGTTCAGCGTAATGCATCTTATGAATTCCACGCTAGGATTTATTTTGCCGACTGTTTCAACTGCGTTTCTGATTTTCTTTTTCAGGCAGAATTCGGTAACGTTTCCGCTTGAAACAATTCAGGCAGCAAGAGTTGACGGACTTGGAGAGTTTTCAATCTACCTTAAAATCTATCTTCCGATTATGGCGCCAACTTTTGCGGCGGCTGCGATTGTAACTTTTATGAACAACTGGAACAACTATATGTGGCCTTTGATTGTTATGCAAAGCCAGAAAATGCAGACACTGCCGCTTTTAGTTTCAGGACTTACAGCAGGCTACACTACAGACTACGGACTTTTAATGCTGAGCCTTTGCATTATGACAATTCCGACTGTTGTGCTTTTCTTTACACAGCAAAAGAGATTTGTTTCTGGAATTCTTGGTGCTGTAAAATAAAAGTTCAGACAAAAAAAATAGGCGGAAATCTTGAGAAGGACACTCGAAATTTCTGCCTTTATTTTTCAGTAAAAAAAATTATTTTTTATTTGCTTTGTCAAACGCTTCCTGAACTGCAATTGCAAGCTGGTCAGCGCAGGAAGTTCCTTTTGTGCGGCACAAGTTTCCGCGGCACTTTTCTTGAATAAATTCAACAGTTGTTCCGTCAAGGATTTTTGAAATCGCCTTTAAGTTTCCGTCGCATCCATTTGTAAATTCAATTCCGCGGACAACATTTCCGTCAAGCTCGAATTTTATATTTGTGGCGCAAACACCTTTTGTCTTAAAATTGCAAACCATAAATTCCTCACTGGCTCAAAATCATTCTGTCAGAAATTGAATCCGTGTCGCCACCGCTTGCAGTCTGGAATTTTTGGAGCAAGTCAGCAACTTGAAGATTCTTTTTTTCTTCCCCGGAAACATCGTAAACAATATGTCCGTCAAGCATCATGATAAGGCGGTTGCCGTAATGAATGGCGTGCTTCATATTGTGAGTTACCATAAAAGTTGTAAGATGGTCGCGCTCAACAAAATGCTGGGTTAGCTCAAGGACTTTATGCGCAGTCTTTGGATCAAGCGCCGCCGTATGTTCATCAAGCAGCAAAAGCTTCGGTTTTTGCAATGTCGCCATCAAAAGAGTAAGAGCCTGTCTTTGTCCGCCGGAAAGAAGTCCGACCTTTGAAGTCATGCGGTTTTCAAGACCAAGCTCCAAAAGTGAAAGCTGCTTTTTAAATTCTTCCTGTTCAGCGGAAGTAACGCCCCACTTAAGTCCGCGTTTCTTTCCACGGCGCAAAGCAAGCGCAAGGTTTTCCTGAATTTCCATAGTGGCAGCAGTTCCTCTCATCGGATCCTGAAAAACACGTCCAAGATATTTTGCGCGAATATGTTCCTTTTGGCGCGTAATGTCTTCACCGTCAAGAATAATCGAGCCAGAATCGCATTCATGAACGCCAGCAATCAGGTTGAGCAAAGTTGATTTTCCAGCTCCGTTTCCGCCGATTACAGTAACAAAGTCTCCGTCATTTAAAGTCAGGCTTATGTCTTTTAAAGCTTTGCGTTCTGTTATTGTTCCGGGATTAAATGTTTTTGAAACGTGTCTTACTTCAAGCATTTTTAGCCTCCACGGAAATTTTCTTGCAGCGCGAAGCCTTTTGCTTCAACACAGGAACAGAAAGCGCAATTGCAACTACGACAGCGGAAAGAAGCTTTAAATCCTGAGTTTTCATTCCAAGCTGAAGAACAAGCGCGATAATCAAACGGTAAATGACAGAGCCAAACACAACAGAAAGCAAGCTCCACCAAAATCCGAATCGTTTTCCGAAAATAACTTCGCCAATAATTATAGAAGCAAGTCCGATTACGATTGTACCGATTCCCATGCTTACATCTCCGAACCTCTGCTGCTGCATTACAAGTGAACCACTCATGGCAACAAGGGCGTTTGCAATCATAAGTGCCAGAATCTGCATTGAATCAGTGTTGATTCCCTGCGCACGGCTCATTGCGGCATTGTCTCCAGTTGAACGGATTGCGCTGCCGAGTTCTGTTCCAAAGAACCAGTACAAAATTGCAATCGCAGCTCCAGTAAAAATAATTCCAGTAATCAGACTTGAAACAGAAGTTGCGCTATAAGGGAAAAATTCTGACAAATTAAAAGCTTTGTTAATCCAGTCCATGATAGTTGTGTGGACTCTTGTCAAAGGCTGATTCGGTCCGCCAAGGACATGAAGGTTTATTGAATAAAGAGCAAGCTGAACCAAGATTCCTGCAAGAATTCCCGGTATCTTGAATTTAGTTGTAAGAAAGCCAGTTACAAGACCAGCAATACTTCCTGCAACCGTAGCCACAAGAACTGCAAGCAAAGGATTTACGCCGCGGACAATAAGAAGAGCGCAGACGCAACCGCCCAAAGCGAAGCTTCCGTCTACAGTCATATCGGCAAAATCAAGGATTTTAAATGTGATGTAAATGCCAAGAGCCATGATCCCCCAAAGCACGCCTTGAGAAACAGCTCCCAGCATTGCGCCTGAAAACGGCACTAAAAAATCTAAAAAAGTATCAAACATAACTCAAAGAGTATATCAGATTTTTTGCGCCGTGTCATTTTTTTTCTATAAAATTTAACTATTTAATCAAGTCGGCTGGAATTTTTACTCCAATGGCGTCAGCAACTTCCTTGTTATACATAAAGTCGCATTTGTCCAAATACTGAATCGGCATCTGAGCAGGCTTTTTTCCGTTTGCAAAAATTTCAACAGCCATCTTTGCAGTCTGTTTTCCAAGCTCATAGTAATTGATTCCGTAAGTTGCAAGTCCGCCAGACTGACACATTCCGCTTTCTCCGCAGATTACAGAAATTTTTGCTTCTGTTGTAACGAGCGAAACTGTAGCCATTGAGCTTGCAATCATGTTGTCTGTAGGACAGTAAATTGCGTCAACTTTTCCAACAAGGCTCTGAACAACCTGCTGAACTTCATTTGTATTTGAAACTGTCGCATCTACAAAAGAAAGTCCTGCGCCCTTGCAAGCTTCCTTTGCAATGTTAATCTGAAATCTTGAATTCTCTTCGCTTGAGCAATACAAAAGTCCGACTTTTTTTGCGGAAGGAACAATTTTCTTAAGAAGGTCAATCTGGGCGGCAACTGGAGTAAGATCAGAAGTTCCGCTTACATTTGTTCCTGGCATTTTGTTCGATTCAACAAGACCGGCAGTTTTTGGGTCTGTAACAGCTGTAACAAGGACAGGTATTGTTGAAGTCTTATTTGCGACTGCCTGAGCTGCAGGAGTTGCGATTGCGAAAATCAAATTGCTGCGCTTTGAAACAAGCTTGTCTGCGATTGTAACACAGTTTGACTGCTCGCCCTGGGCATTTTCATAGTCAATCTTAATATTCACGCCGTCAACATAGCCAGCATCTTTAAGACCATCAACAAAGCCTTTGTAAGAAGCGTCCAAAGCCGGATGCTCAACAAGCTGAATTACGCCGATTTTTATCTGCTTCTGTTTTTTTGCAGAACAAAGAAATGTGCCGGCAGCAATAAAAGCCAAAGACACTGCTAAAATTTTTGAAATTTTTTTCATGCTATTTCCTCCAAAAAAAATCCGCGGAAAAAATTCCGCAAAACAAAAATACTATAAACGAACTTAAAAAATTACTCAACAACATTGGAATTAAAGAAAAAGATATTACATTTTTACATAAACAATATCTTCTTAAGCTAATTTCGCTAAATTTTTCGTTAACTTAACATTACTTCCCTATTTCCATTTTTTCCAGTAGACTATGCGTTCTTGCCGTCAAACTGATGAGCAGGAAAGAATTTCGTATGAAGTTCTAATTCTACTTTTTTAATGAACAGATTTTTTTACCTAATAAAAGCCTGTTCAAAGGATATTGAAATGAAGAAATTCAATGTCGCTATTTTTAGCATGGCCGCTTTTGTCCTTTCAATTTTTTCTTCCTGCTCAAAAGAAAAAAAAGAAACTTTCAACCTGTACAACTGGAGCTATTACACGCCTGATTCAGTTCTTGAAAAATTCGCAAAAGAATACAACTGCAAAGTAAAAGTTGATTATTTTGATTCAAATGAAATGATGTATGCAAAGCTCCGCGCCGGCGCAAAAGGCTACGACCTGACAATTCCATCTCAAGACTACACTTCAATTATGATAAAACAGGGAATGGTTCAAAAAATCGATCACTCGCAGTTCCCTAATTCAAAATATATAAATCCTGAAGCACTTGAAAAAGCAAAGGGATACGACCCGGACATGACTTGGAGCGTTCCATATTGCCTTGCCGCTTCGGGAATTTCTGTAAACAAAACGAAAGTAAAAGACTACGAAAAATCATTTGATATTTTTTCACGCACGGATTTAGCCGGACACATGACAATGATGGACGACATGAGAGTTACAATGGGAAGCGCGCTAAAACATCTTGGCTACTCGCTGAACACAACAGATGACAAAGAACTTCGAGAAGCCGCAGATTTAATTATAAACAAGTGGCGTCCAAATCTTATAAAGTTCGATGCGGAAGGCTACGGAAAATCATTTGCATCCGGCGATTTCTGGGTTTGCGACGGCTATGCGGAAATTGTATTTGCTGAAGTTCCAGAAGACAAGCACGATGAAGTAATTGATTTCTTTGTTCCTGAATGCGGTTCTGCTGCGTATCTTGATTCAATGGTGATTTTAAAAGATGCCAAGCACTATGACCTTGCAATGAAATTTATTGACTTCAGCCACCGTCCGGAAATCTACGCGGAATTCTGCGACGCGTTGAAATTTCCTGCTTACATAAACAAGGAAGCTGCAAAGTACACAAAGAAAAAACCGATGTATCCAGTTGAAACACTTGAAAAAGTTGAGCTCAAAATGGATGTAGGCGAAGCTCTTTCAAAATACGACGCGCTCTGGCAGGAAATAAGATTTTCCGCGGAATAAAAAAAATAAAAATAAAACTTGCCGCGTTGACACAAAAAGTTAATGCAGCAAGTAAAAAATAAAATTCACTTCGATTAAAAATTAACACAATTCTAACAATTCAATAACCTTCAAAAAACACAGCCTCTTTAGATTTTTCATCGTAAAATGAAAACCAAATGGAGGTTTTAAGTATGAAAAAGACTATTTATGCTGTGCTCAGCGCAATCACACTGGCAGTTTTAGGCGGAACATTATTTGCCGCTCCTAAAAAAAACAAAAACTTCGGAAAGAAAAGTGTTGTTCTCATAAGCCGCGAAGAAGGAAGTGGAACAAGAGGAGCATTTGTTGAGCTTTTCGGAATTGAAATGAAAAACGCAGAAGGCAAAAAAGTTGACTTCACTTCTGAGGAAGCCGACATTACAAACAGCACAGAAGTAATGCTCACTTCAATTGCAGGAAACAAATATGCAATCGGCTATGTTTCCCTTGGCTCGCTGAACAAAACCGTAAAGGCTCTCAAAATTGAAGGCGTATCTCCAAGCGTTTCAAGCATCAAAAACGGAACTTATAAAATTTCCCGCCCGTTCAACATCGTAACAAAACAAACCGGACTTTCAGAAAACGCTTCTGATTTTATCCGCTTCATTCTTTCAAGCAACGGACAGGCAATTGTTGAAGCCAACGGTTACATCAGCGCGACTCAAAATCCGGCGTACATTGCAACTGGAAAAAAAGGAAAAATAACCGTAGCCGGTTCTTCAAGCGTAACTCCTGTAATGGAAAAACTTGCTGAAGCCTACGAAAAACTGAACCCGGAAATCAAAATTGAAGTCCAGATGTCTGACAGCACAACAGGCGTAAACAGCGCGCTCAATGGTGTCTGCGAAATCGGAATGGCAAGCCGCGAATTAAAAGACAGCGAAAAAGCAAAAGGCGCGCTTCAGACAAAAATTGCAATCGACGGAATCGCGGTAATCATCAACAAGGAAAACCCAACAGAAAGCGCATCGATTCAGTCAGTCAAAGACTTGTACATTGGAACAATCTCAAAATGGGGCGATGTAAAATAAGCTTGACGGCTTAACAAAAATTGCAGTGCAAATCCAGTTCGGACAAGCGCTGCAATTCAATTCTTTTAAAAGCAGAAAAATATGAAAAACAAATATATAGAACAGACAATGCGATTCGTTTTTCTTGCGGCGGCTTGCGTTTCAATCGCGGCTACAATAACAATCTGCATTTTTCTGTTTGCAAACGGCGTTCCTGCCATGCTTAAAATCGGACTAAAGAATTTCATCTTTGGTTTAAAGTGGAAGCCTTCCATAGATTTATACGGAATTTTCCCGATGATTGTAGGCTCAATTACAGTAACGCTTGGCGCATTGATTCTGGGAGTTCCGCTCGGACTTTTTACAGCGGTTTTTCTTGCGCGCTACTGTCCAAAACAGCTCTACAATTTTTTTGAAAGCGGCGTAAAACTTCTAGCTGGAATTCCTTCTGTTGTCTATGGTTTTTTCGGACTTACAGTCATAGTTCCTGCAATCAGAAATACTTTCGGCGGAAACGGAACTTCAATTCTTGCCGCTTCGATTGTCCTTGCGATAATGATTCTTCCAACAATAATAAGCGTAAGCGAATCTTCAATACGGGCAGTGCCTTCACTTTACTTTGAAGGCTCCCTTGCATTAGGAGCTTGCAAGGAACGCAGCATTTTTCTTGTTGAACTTAAGGCGGCAAAAAGCGGAATAATGGCGGGAATAATTCTTGGAGTGGGACGCGCTGTCGGAGAAACAATGGCAGTCATCATGGTCGCAGGAAACCAGGCGATTCTTCCACGCAGCCTTGTAAAAGGAATCAGAACGCTCACTGCAAACATCGTTCTTGAAATGGGATATGCCGCGGACTTGCATAGAGACGCTCTCATTGCAACTTCTGTAATTCTGTTTATTTTCATTTTGATTATCAACTTGTGCTTTTCACTCTTAAAAGAAAAAAAGGAGTAGCAGATAAAATGAAAACTTCGCAAACATTTCAGTCAAAAGTTTTAAAGTCGTTCGTGCTTGGAGCCGGAATTTTTTCAATTGCAATTTCCTGCGGAATCGTAATCTACATTCTTGCAAGAGGAATTCCGAATCTGAATCTGTCGCTTTTCAGCATAAAGTACACAAGCGAAAACAGCTCGCTTTTTCCAGCATTGATAAACACGCTTTCTGCAACAGCAATAACGCTCGCAATAGCAGTGCCAATTGGAATCGGAGCTGCAATTTATTTAAGCGAATACGCATACCGCGGAAGCAAAATCGTAAAGGCAATCAGGCTTGCGACAGAAACATTGTCGGGCATTCCTTCAATCGTGTACGGACTTTTCGGATTTTTGTTTTTCGTAACTTTCCTGCACTGGGGATTTTCTCTGCTTGCCGGATGCTGCACACTCGCGATTATGATTCTTCCTGTAATCGTTCGAACAACAGAAGAAGCCTTGCTTTCCGTAAACGACAGCTACCGTGAAGGAAGCTTCGGACTTGGAGCAGGAAAACTCCGCACAGTATTCTGCATAGTTCTACCTTCCGCAGTTCCGGGAATAATCGCGGGAATTGTCTTGGGTACAGGACGCATCGTTGGAGAAACAGCAGCTTTAATTTACACAGCAGGAACTGTCGCGCGGATTGCAGGCGGAATGCAAAGTGGAAGAACTCTCGCAGTCCACTTGTACGCGCTTTGGAGCGAAGGACTTGCCACAGGCCAGTCTTACGCGACAGCAGTAATTCTTCTTGCCATAGTTCTAATTCTGAACTGGCTAAGTTCTCTTCTTGAAAAAATAATCACAAGGAAAAACAAAAATGAATAAAAGCAAAATATCAGTCCAAGACTTAAATTTATTCTACGGAAACTTTCAGGCGCTTTACGATGTGAATCTTGAAATTCCTGCGAACATGGTTACAGCGTTCATCGGACCAAGCGGCTGCGGAAAATCAACTCTGCTCAAAACTTTCAACAGGATGAACGACCTTGTTGTAGGCTGCAGAACAGAAGGCAAAGTTTTAATAGACGATGAAAATATTTTTGAAAACATAGACGTGAACCTGCTCAGAAAAAAAGTCGGAATGGTATTCCAAAAGCCGAATCCGTTTCCAATGAGCATTTACGACAACATCGCCTACGGTCCGCGCACCCACGGAATCAAACGCAAAAGCGACTTGGACAATATCGTTGAAAAAGCCCTGCAGGATGCGGCAATCTGGGATGAAGTAAAAGACAGGCTGAACAAAAGCGCGATAGGACTTTCAGGCGGACAGCAGCAGCGTCTTTGCATTGCACGCGCGCTTGCAATAGAACCGGAAGTGCTTTTAATGGACGAGCCTACAAGCGCGCTAGATCCAATCAGCACAAGCAAAATTGAAGACACAATCGCTGAGTTAAAAAGCAAATACACAATTGTAATTGTAACTCACAATATGCAGCAGGCAACACGCGTAAGCGACTTAACGGCATTTTTCCTGCTCGGAAAAGTGATTGAGTACGGACAAACGGAACAAATATTCAGCTCACCGAAAAACAAAAAAACGGAAGATTATATCACGGGAAGATTCGGCTGATATTTTTCAAAACAGAAAAGCAGAAATTTCTACAAGAGGAAAAAGATGAGAAACAACTTTAACCTGCAGCTAAATGAACTGCACGAAGACTTAAAAAAGATGGGAACACTTTGCGAAGACTGCATAACATTTGCAACCCAGTCGCTTCTCCTTGGAGACACCGAGCTTGGAGAACGCGCAATCCAAGCGGAAAAGCAGACAGACATAATGGAAAAAGAAATTCAAAATCTTTGCATGAGAATTCTTTTGCAGCAGCAGCCGGTAGCAAGCGATCTTAGAACCATAAGCGCGGCAATCAAAGTAATCACAGACATGGAAAGAATCGGAGACCAGGGAAGCGACATTGCAGAGCTGATAAAGAAAACGCAGATTCCATTTGAAGCCTTTAACTCGCACATTGCGGCAATGGCGGACTGCATAATCCGAATGGTTACAGGCAGCGTGGAAAGCTTTATCAAGCAGGACGTAAAACTTGCCAAGCAGATTGCAGACCTTGATGATCAGGCGGACGATCTTTTTATCCAAATCAAAAACGACATTCTGGACATGATGTCTGGAAAAACAAAGCATGACAGAGCATTCGGAGAAAAAGCTCTAAACACACTTATGATCGCAAAGTACCTTGAGCGCATAGGAGACCACGCTGTAAATATAACTGAATGCGCGCTCATGGCGGCAGGCGCACAAAACACACAGCAAGAATAAAAGAGCAAAACTAAAACATTGCAAGCCGTTATAAAATCCTCGGAGCAACCGGGGATTTTTTTATGAGAAAACAGTAAGCGCAAATTCACCGAAAGTTTATTTTAAGCTAACAAAAATCAAACAGAAAAATTTTATTTTTTTGGCAACAAAGAAATAAATCTGCAAGAACAAAAACATTGCAGGTTTCATCAAGCAAATCTTTAAGATAGGAGTTATCTTATGAAAAAACTTTTGGCTGCATCCGTTGCAGGAATTCTTGTATGCGCATCAGTTTTCGCACAGAAAGTTTCGCTCACAAACACATTCGGAGCAAATGACGACAACACAGGAAACGGAGACTTTCTTGAGTTCAACAGAAAAGTAAAAGACAACGGAGATTTGGACGACGGATTTGAAAACGAAGAAGCCCACGTAGACAACAGACTTCAGCTCGACTTTTCTTCTGAAAAACTTGACGGAAGAGTCCGCATGGAAACTTACGGCCTTAAGCTCAACGGAAAAGAATCCACAACAAGACTCCGCGGCTTTGTACGATTTTCGCCATTTGAGCAGATTGGACTTGCAATAGGAAACGAATTCTTCACAAAAATTACAACAGACGCAGCTTACCTTGGAGCAGCAGACGACACGCCAAAATGGGGACGCATGGCAGAAAACGGATTCGCGGTTGTAGCTCTTCCAGTTGAAGGCTTAAAGATTTCCGGCGGAATAAGAGGAAACACAGAGTACGACAACAACGACAATTACCGCCTTGACTTCGGAGCGCAGTACGCGGCAAAAGACCTTGTAACTTTCGGAGCAACAGCAAAAAGCGTGACTAACGACGACCGCACATTCGGCTTGTTCGCTGGAATCAACAGCATTCAGAACATGATGATCAACCTTGGATTTGTGTACAACGCAAACGACACAGACTTCATTCCGGAAGAAACAAAATACGCGCTCACATTCTCGGCAGGATACGAAATGAAGGACGCAGGATTTTCAATTTACGCCGATGTTGTTTCAGGACTTTCAAGCAAGTATGTTGACAAGGAATACAAGACAAGCGACTTGAAAAATGACAACGGCGACAAGGGAATTCCGTTCCAGACAAAGCTCCTTGCAAACTATGCGCTTACAGAAGCAACAACACTTTCACTCGCTGTAACAGAAGCCACTGTTATTGGCTGGGACGACGCATACACAACAACAGTTTACCCCTACGCAACATTCGCACTCCCACAGAACATGGGCGACCTTGACATGGGCGTAAGAATGGAGCTTACAAGCGACGGCCTTACAAAGTTCTCTATCCCGTTCAGCTGGAAATGCAAGTTCATAAACAAAAAGTAAAACCTGTCATATACTAGAAACCTAAAACAAACTGTCCGTGTGGCCGCCTCCTTTGCCATGCGGATTTTTTTATTGAGCACGGTAATTTTCCACTCTCATTGCGGAGGGGATTTTTTTGTTTTTGGGACTGCGCTGTTTAGTTTTTTTATCTGGCGCTCCACATTCTGCGCAAAGTTTCCGTAGGCGGAATTGTCCGCAATCGACATGGCAGAAAGATACGGAACAAGCTTTTCGTTTATTGTCCGCACAAGCCTTCCCTTTATGGAATACGCGCTTTCATTTTTTAACGCCCTTCCGCGCACAAACTCATCGTTCGCCTTGTAAAAATCATTCTCGGCATTCCGCAAAGACTGAATCAGTTCCACCACGCCATCCAAAGACGCAGCGTCACTTTTTTCCTGCTCCCCCGAAAAATCCTCCAGCATGCTTTCTATAAGCGAAGACTTTGACGAATAGTTTTCCGAAGTAATTTTAAGACCGTACTTTTTGAACACGGCAAGAAGACGCTTGGCGCACTCTCTTTTTTCCGCCGAAGGAAACACCGCATAGCCTTTTAAAAGCGCATTCAGCTTCCTGATTTCCTCATTGCGCGCCTTGTCTTTTTCCGCCAGAAAACTTTTAACCCTGTCCTGCATAATCGCCGTCGTGATTTTTGCAGAAAGCCTTTCGCCTCCCCGATTTCTCGAACATCTGCTCCAGCAGATACTTTCCGGCGGCGGTCTTGAACACGTTCTGTTTCATTGCGGGGAGCGAGGCGCGCTGGCAGTAGCCTTCCATAAGGTTTACGATGTAGTCCGCCTCAACTAGGATTTGGAAATCAATTCCGTCGATTGCGGTGTATGTGTGGTGATGGCCGATTATGTAGCAAATCCGCTCAACGTCCTGTGGCGGAAGCGAAAATGGCTCAAGCAGACGGAGTGCGATTGCCGAGCCTTCATCCTCCTGGTGCTTGGGCTGGCTGTTTCCGTATTTTTCCTTGCTCGCTTTAACGCCGATGTCATGAAGATACGCCGCGGATTCCGTTATAAAAAGCGTATGGGCGTCAACGTTTTCCATCTGCGCAATCAGGCGGCTGTAGCCGTGAACCGCCATAAGATGATGAATATTCGGTCCGTCCGGATCATAGTCAAAAATCGATTTTAAAAGATGAGTGAATTCCATATCTTGCGCCGCCATAAAAACTCCAGTGGAAAGATTAGTTTTATTATTATAGCACGATTTTTGGGCAGATTAAAAGCTAGGTTCTTGCCAAATCTGCACCATTCCCATTTTTTCCGATAACTATATTCCATTTTTTAGGAAGTTTTTCAACAAAGTTTTTGCAGCAGGAAAAGCGGCTCTCTGCGGTTTTTACTCCTCCACTTTTACTATTGGAAAATCTCCACCTGGTTCATATTGTGTTTCTTGATTGTAATCATATATTTTTCCTGTCAGATTATAGACTCCATCGTAAAGATATGTATTAAGTTCATTAACCGAAATGTAGCCATCTTTATTTAGGTCGGCATTACCATTCAATGCTTCCAAAAGGACATACGTAAAAACGCCGTGTCCTTCATATCCTTCTAAAGCATATTGATTATCTTTGCATGCCGAAATAATTGAACAGCCAACAGCCGCTTTTAATCGTCTGATTGCATCTGTATCATCAGACTTTGAAATGCTCCGTGTCTTCTTTAATTCTTTGTTTGTTGTAGTTCCTACAAAACCTCCCGAACCGCAAGTGTCTATCAATATCAAAATTTTGCTTGCATCCAGCTGGGAAAGATATTCTATAAAATTATATTTTGAAATTCCCATTTCTAGAATCTGTTCTTCTCTAGAACCATAATAATCAACTGGAATATAATAGTAATCTGCATTATATGTCCTTCCATGTCCTGCAAGATAAAGAATAAAAACATCGTCCTTTTTTATTAACTTAGACAATTCCTTAAACTTTTCGGTAATTCCATCTTTGGTTACTTCATTATCAAATAATGAAAAAACGAAAATGTCCTTAAACAAGGTGCTGTTAAGATTACAAAATGCATCAGAAACTGCCTGAGCATCAGGAACTGCAAATTCAAGCCAGTTCTGCCGTATCTTGTATTTATTAATACCTAAAGTTAAAACAAATAGATTAGGCTTCTCAATTTTTCCATCCCATTTTACATTTATAGTTTTATGTTTGCTTTCTATAGATTGAGCTTTATTGGATGCAAACAATTCTATTGTATTATTTCCTGTCTGGAGCGGAACTTTTAATTGATAAATTGCTTTGTTATTTTCAATAGTTTGGTAAGAAGCAACAATCTTAGGAGCTTCGTTCAGAAAATATCTAACATAACCAATTCCACCGCCAGTATCTTCTACGGAAAAATTGAAGATATAATATCCATCGTCAGTAATAGAATTTCCTTCCAGCAAAGAAACAACAGGCGCTTTTCCTTGTTTTAGAATAGATTGAAAATTGAACTCATCAGAAATATCTTCACCACGAATTTTAGCCGCAATCAAATCTGGTCGATACAGTTTATCATACATCTGATTTAAGTCAGTGATTTCCAGTCCGTCAACAATATAAACATAATTTTTACAAGCCCAGTCTGTGCCAGAAAACAGACCTTCGGGAGTGTAGGCAATGTATTCATCATTTTTCCCATTAATACAGGTAAGAAGCAGTTCACCTGTATCAGTATTCCAAAACCTTAAAATACCGCCGGAAATTGTAATTATTTGTTTCTCATCAGATGACCATACAACAAAATCAACTAGACCTGCAGGAATTTTTAATTGGTTTGAATTACTCGTATTTTGAGTATTCCATATTACTATGTCATATATTTTGCTCCCTAATATGTATTTCCCACTAGGACTCCATTCAATTTCTTGGTAATAATCAAATCTATCTGTGTTAAATTCATGCACTTCACTAATATTGCTAAATATTCTCCACTCAATATTATCATCACAAGTATATATCGCAATTTTTGTATTATCATTAGACATACATATATCATGACAATATCCACAATATAATACTTTCTCAGTATTAGTTTCTATGTCATGTATTATAATTTGCGAATAAAAAGAAGTCATGCTCCACCATTTTTCTTTACTTATAATAATTGATTTATTATCAGACGTGAACCCTAAAATTCTACCGCTAATATTATCATCTTCATTGGGTTTTTCATCATAGATTTCTTTCCAGGTTCCTACTTCAAATACAATAAACGCAGAACCATTATCCCAATAACTTAATGCAACATATTTTGAATCTTTACTCCAAAGAACATTAGAAGAATGATTAAATGTTTTTTCTTCGCCTGTAGAAACATTAAGGATTCTAGTAAAGCTAGCATCTGAATCACTGGTTATTCGATATTTACTGTCGAAACTCCAACTTACACTTTCATTTTCATATTGAAGGGGTTTATAATAAGTTGTATCTTCAAAATTGTCAGTCATAGAAAAAATTCCAATAGTTTGCTTCCACCCCAAATCATATCTGTAAATTTCTTCAACGTAATCCCCTAATATTTGCACTTGCTTATTTTCTATGTTAAAAATCGTCACTTCGTCATAGTCAGTTACTACTAGAGAAGAACTATCAGGAGACCATGAAAATGAGTCTAACACTGATGTTTCTAAAAGTGCTTCAGAAATTTCTTCTGTTTTAACATTCCAGAATTTTATTGTAGCTGTATTACCATTACTACTTATGGCAATCGCGATATATTTTCCGTCAGGACTACAACATAGTGAATCAACATAAGTAGAATCACCTGTTTCAATACTTTCAGGGGGGATAAATCTGCCTTTTTTCCCATCTTCAATATAATATAAATTTATTACCGGGTTAAATATTTCTAGTGAATCAAAACCATTGCTCGCAACTATATAAGTTGAATCATTGCTCCAACTTATATACTCCACAGTGCTAGGAAAATCTTCAAAATTGTAAAGTTTCTTTCTGGTCTCTGTATTATATATTTCTAGTGCTTTATCGTTACCAAAAGCAAAATATTTTCCATTATTACTAAAGCATGCTGAAGAAATTGTCGAAGCAGAATTCTTAAAAACTTCTACATTTTCTTTTAGACTCCATAATTGAACCCCCTCATAGCCTGAAATTAAAAGATACTCATCATTCTTTGAAACATCTATACAGTTAGGTTCTTTTATTCCTATATCAATAGAATATACTTCTTTACCTGTTTCAATATTCATTTTAGATATTGTTCCGTATTTTGATGAAATATAAACACATCTACTATCTGGACTCCAATCGATTACTTTTCTCCCCAAGATCCTTGCAGCACAAGAGAAAGTTCGTATTTCCTTTCTTTTTGACACATCCCAAATTTTCACAAGAGTTTCACTCACACTAGCAATATACTTTCCATCAGGACTATATATTGCAGAGATAACCCCACCTGTATGAGGTGTAAAAAAGTGTAATTCAGGGCTTGTTTTTTCAGCAGAATATTGTTGTGCTAATGAGTCTTCTCCTGCAAGTACCAGTTCGCGCTGAGTGGGCTGGGCAAAGCAAAATGTATAGAAAAAAAACACGAGTATAAGCAAAAAATATCGCTTATGTAATTGAGAAGAATTCACATTTTGTATCATTATTTTCATATTTCGTCTCTCTGCTAATATTTGTGCTTTGCTTTTCCATTCAGTTAAAGAAAGTCCTGGTAATCCACATATTTTCATCTTTCAATGATAAAATGCTTTCACTGCTGCGTATTACCGAAAACTGCTGCTCCAACCGCTTTTTAAAGGCATCTCTTGCTTCTTTATTCTTTGCATATTTTCCTTTATCGCCATAATCAGAAATTTCGCAAATTTGCTTCAGAAGAATTTGTACGCCATCTCTATCAGCAGGAGTATCGGTATTGCTATTAGTACCAGTTGGCAAACCGTATATCAATGCGGCTGAAATCACGCGACAAAAATACCCTGCAGAAGAACAAATATGCTTCATTTCTTCTTTTGCGTCGCTACTAGCATCGACATTTTTATCGATATAGAGTGCATACTCAAAATCAATAATATCTTTGATTGTCCGAATCGATATGCGAATGCTATCCTGTCTGTCAGCCTCATTCAAATTTTCATTTCCTACATTGCACTGTTCGCATGAAAGCACCTTCCAAGCACATTCCGAAATTTTTCCGATACCTTCATCTTGTAAAACCGATTGTACAGTACTTCTGAACTGTCTGACAGAGTTCCGTATAACCTTATCGTTAATAAGAGCAATAAAATCTCTGTATTCTTTCAAGCCGACATCATTTTGATTAAGCCGTCTATAGCGCTTTAAAGAGCGAAATGCCCATCCAACACTCCATATAGGTGTGTTTTTAGCAAGTCCGAGTGCAATCATTCTTGAAAGATGGGCATCGCATTTATCTATATTATTTTGAGTCTTAGAAATATCTGTTTTTATTTCTAAAATACGAGAATCGAAATGTTCCTTAAAGACTTCCTTTGTATATTTTTCCACAGTCTCTTTCGCAAAATCCCTAACAGCATCATTTGTAACTCGTTCCAACAGAAATTTAGGGATAATAATAGTTCCCGTAAGAAAGATAGCCAATCCAGACATCAATAAGGAAAAAGATATATGGTCTGCTGGCAATGGACAATGCCTTACGAATGCAATTATCATTATTATGATTGCACTGAAAATCATAATGATAACAAGGACAAGTATAATAAAATACATTTTTTCCATAAAAGCAATTTTGCTTTGACTATCTTTTTCATTGTTCATAAAATACTCCTATTATTCACAATTTTTATTTTCACAGTTCACCATTAATAAGCAAACTGAATAATTCCATAACTTCCAGCAGTACGGTAATATACAGTTTTGTCTATCGCCATCATTTCCTCGTGTGTTATAATCTCGCCCTAGTACATTAAAGTTCATTACACACATTTTCACCACAATATTTTTTATATATCACAGGAAAATGGGTATGTATATTTTGAAAAGCAAAAGAATCATCATATTTTGCTGAGAACAATTCGGTATTTGTTTTGTCTGTATGTTTGTTATTTTTCATAATTTATAACCACTTAATTTACTGGGCTTGGAAGCACCGTGTATGTTAATGCAAATGTACCTGTGGCGTTTTTGTCATCTGACAAATCAAACATTAACTCACGTGTAAATGACGTAATCATGTTCGGGACATATTGTAAATTTGAAACCGATGAAGGCAATTCTTTTGGAGTAGAAGCTGCAAAAATATAAAGTGTTTCTTGCCCATACACATTATCAACAGGTTTAAAATTTGGAGATTCCCAAGTCTCACCTGCTGGGATAAAAGTTGTATCTGAACCTTCTTTATCAAGTTTAAGCAAAAACTTCTTTCCTTCTGCACTTATGTTTAATATTGAAACATAAGCATCTTTTTCCGGAGCTCCAATTACAAAATGGACTCTGCTGTCTGGATACACTATATCCACAAGATTGTCTTCAGAATCCAAGAGAGCCGCAACTATGGGGATTGATTTGTCTGTATTACGCATTGCAAATTTATTTGCATTTTCCACATCAGCATATACTTGCCTTGCTAATTCCAAGTTATCAGGTTGATATTTCATTCCTGGCAAATCTTTTGTAGAAATACTTGTTTTTATCTTTTTCTTTGTTCCATCAAACTTTCCGTATTCAAAGAAAATTGTTACTATATTATTTTTTTCTGAAAAAGTTGATGATAATGTTCCGTCCGGCATTTTTCTTTGGGAAATATTTGCCGTTTTACTCAATAAATATCCACTGTCAGAATAATCAGCAATTTTCGATTCTACTGACTTGTTATTATCATAATCAAATAATTCCTTTCCTATAGTTGAAATTACACTTTCAATAGAATCCTTTAAATACTCAGAAAACTCTGCGGCAGCAAAAGTTTCATCATAACAAGGGGTTTCTACTTCAATGAGCAAATTATTCTCAGGAATTAGAAATGTTATTGCTTTTAAAATCTCATCATCCAAATTGTTCGCAAAACAAAACGCAGATAAAACAAAAAAATACAAACACAAAAAACACTTCTTTATCATTTCTTCTCCTCAAAAAGTGATTGGTCAAACTCTTCAAACAACTTCAAGTACAAAACAATACAGTTAATATTAACAGTCTTTTCTTCATTTTCTTTTTTCTCCTACAGACTTCAAAAGATTTTTATAAAAGCTTTCATCTTTTTTTAGTTGCTCACAAATTTGCTCAAGAGCATTTTCCGCAGCCATATTTGTCTTGCTAAGTCCAATGGCTGAAACTTCTGAACTTTTTGCAAGTGCGACACCATCCAGCTGAAACAAAATCGTTGCGGTCAGTTTAATTTTCTGAACATTTTCCGCAGCTTTCAATTCGATTGACTTTATCTGCATTAGAAACTGAGAATTTGAAGAACTTTCCTTTGCAATTTCTATCGGTATTTCATATTCCGTTAATTTATCCTGCAAGAAATTTTCGACTTTTGAAGCAGCCTCATTTCTTAAATCGTTAATTTGTGTCGTTGCGTTATTTCTTATATATTCAATTTTTACAGGAGCTTGGATATATCCAAATGAGAAAGCTATTGCAGTTGTCGATGTATATACTGTTCCAAGCTCTTTAAATGCATCTGTAAAAAGTTTTATAGCAACTAAGTAATCTCCATATTCAAGTTTTTCACTTTTAATTTGAAATTCAATATCATTCTTGTCATTTACTGAAAATGGAAATACAGCAATTTCTTTTCCATTATGATTCAATGCTGCAATAGCAGACATTCCAGTTATTTTTTCATAATCCGGAGAATCAAGATGAATAATTACATTCAGCTGGCTTCCATATTCAATTTTATTGTTATAATCTATATCTTTTATGTTTATATTCTGAATTATTCGTTTCGCCTGCAAAATGGCATAATCATCAAGAGATGCTTTTCCTGATGATGTCTGAACATAAGCTACTGCCTGATAAATTGGATTTTTATGAACTGCTTTATATACATCAAGATATCCTTGAACAGCAGATTTTGTGGATGTGTATTTATTTCTTTGATTTTCTGGTAAAAGAGAAGAATATCTTTCTGAAATTGTGCCGGCAAATGTATCTATTTCTTTTTGTATTTTTTGCTTAGAAACACTGCATTTTATCCAACATCTCCATTCATTTTTTTCTCCAGCTATCCAATGCTCTGTATAATAATTTTCTGGCAAGATTTCATGAACATACGCTTCTGCATATCGTTGAATAAGTTCTTCACTTTCAACGTATGAATCAACAATATCAGAACTCAATGCTTTTACAGATTTACTTTCTGTTGCCTGTGATTTTATAAGTTCACCATAATATTTAATGACTTGACTTAAAACATTTTGATAGGCATCACTACGGGCTTCTTTTTCTGTAGAAACGCCATTTGAAAGTCCGACAAAATATAATACATCATCAGAGTGCGGTATTGAATCCGCCCATTCAGGGCGTAAAGGCGGATTTGCTTCTATTAATTCTGCCCGTACTGGAATCAATGGAGTTTCTTTGCTTTTTGTTGAAACACAACCTAAAACAAAAAAAGAAGCCATTACGAAGAAAAGAATCCGCCTCATTGTATAATCCTCTATTCAAACAATGATGTCTGTAGAGTTCCGCCAAAGAAATCAGAAGCTTTTTCAAACTGCATTCTTTTTTCTGCATCACGTTCTGCAGCAGCCTGTGCTTTATAAGCATCCGCAGCATTCTGTAAATATTCCTTTATAGCAGCATCCGCAATCTTCTTTTCAATTGGAAGTAAGGCATAAACTTTATAGGCATACTTAGTGTCTGTTGTAAGATAAACTTCTGTATAGAATTCTTTTGCAGCAATTTGCTTTGCAATACCTTCAGAAAGGTATTCTTCTAATTCTTGGGAAGCTATCTGCGGATCAAATACATCGCTTGTAATTCCATAACTAGCCTTTGCAGTTCTTCCTTTATCTGACATCAATGTTCCATAATAGTGAACAAGCTGGTTACGAGCATTATTTTGTGCGGCATTGCGAGCTTCTGCATCAGTAGCATATTGATCACTAACACCAACAAAGGCAAGTTCTGTTTTTGTGATTGGAACTGAATCAACCCAATCAGGCCGTTTTTCAGGGATAGACTGAATTGGCTTTAAAGCTTCCAATGCTGCTGCTCGCTTCTTGGCAGCTTCCTTTTCTGGTGAACTTGCACATCCAATTACTAATGCTGCAGCAACAAGAACTGTCATCATTCCAATAAATTTTCTCATATACAACTCCTATTGATAATAATTATTCAAAACACTTGTTAATAGTTATATTATAGTATAAGTATTAACAAGTTGTAAAGTATTACTTTTACCGTAGAATTTAAATATGAATCAAACAGAACTACGGAAAAATCTGTCATTCAACATAAAACAGCGAAGAAAATTATACGGCTTTACACAAGAAAAACTTGCAGAAGAGGCAGAACTTTCAGCACAGACTATAAATGACATTGAAGGCTGCAGAACCTGGGTAAGCGACAAGACCTTGGTGAAGCTTGCGGATGTTTTGCATACAAGCCCTGCCGAATTGCTTCTGCAAAATACCGGAACTCAACCAGATATTTTGAACTTTGTTCGTTTTAAATCTGAACTGCAAGATTCTGTTCGTCAGACAATTGAAAAGATGTTTGAAAAGAAACTTTCATAGGAAAACATGACTTTTTTTTGAATCTTACTAAACTATCCAATACGAATTTCTATTTTTCAAAAAGCGCGCTTCGTAGTGAGTACGAACGGTGTTTTTTCAGTTTTCCAGAATCGTAGCGGATACGATTCATATTTTTCAAGATTGGCAGAAATCGTAGCGAGTACGAATGTGTTTTTTTCCGAATACTGGAATCGTACTCAATACGAATATGTTTTTTCCCCAGAATCTGGAATCGTACTGAGTACGAAAGGTAGCAACAGCTGCTGCAATCGCACTCAGCAAGTTGATTTTACCTTCTACTTCATCAGTCCGCCGTGGAAGTAACATTCATAGACTTTTTCATTAGTTTTCTTGGTGCTGTCCTAGGAGTAGTTGAACTTCATCAAAGGACGGCCTTTTTTATTCAGAAGCTTTACTGTTGATATAAAGATTTCCTCGATTGAGCCCTTCAGTTTTTCACTCCGGAATTTATTGATTGTCCTGAAGTCCGGCTTCTGGAATCCCGCAAGCCACATTGCATTTATGTTTTCGCGGCACTGTCTTGCTATCATTCTCGATGAGTAGATTCCTGTCATATAGCAATAGATTAAAACCTTCAGCAGCATTACTGGATTATATCTGCTTGCTCCGCCGCCTTTTGTGTTCTTTGCGAACACATCCTCAATTCTAAGCTCATCTACTGTTTTGCTTACTACTCTTACAAAATGATTTTCCGGTACAAGTTCATCCAGACTTGGGGGGGGGGAAGAAGCCACTGCTCACTCTGGTTGTAAGGTTTGTATGTGATTTTATCGCTTACGCCTCTGCTCATATTTAAATTTTACCACAGATATTTTTATTTGTCTTTAAAAATAATTAGGACTGCCCGTTCTTTTTGGACAGCCCCATATAATCCGTGTGGCAATTCCCCCCCTCAAACTGATTTTTAACACAATCAACACAAAGGCAAAACACTTGGCGCAAATAATGCCTGTATGAACTTTGATGAAATATTGTCTGGCAAAAACCTTTACACTGTTTTTCAGCCGATTGTCTCGCTGGAAACTGGAGACGTATTTGCTTACGAGGCTCTCACAAGAATTGACGAGTCGGTTTACATCGGAAGCATAAAAAATCTGTTCAAAATTTCAGAGGACGCAAGCCTTTCCTGGCAGCTTGAAAAAAAGTGCATAAAGTCCGCGCTCAAGACTGCAAGGGCTTTGGGGCTCAAGCGCAAGCTGTTCCTGAACATAAATCCAAACGTTCTCCTGGAAGAAGAGTTTCAGGAAAACTACATAAAGAGCAAGCTTGAAAAAAACGGAATAGAGCCGTCAAGCATCGTGTTTGAAATAACCGGTCAGAAACTTAAAGGCTCGGAGCAAAAACTTTGCGATGCTGTTCTTCACTTTAAAAATCAAAAACTAAAGATTGCGATTGACGACATCGGTGAGTCCTATGCTGCCCTTAACAGAATCTGCACTCTTAATCCGGACTTTATAAAAATCAGCATAGACTTGGTTCAGTCTGTTCACAAGGACAAAGTAAAAAAGGAGATTGTAAGAAGCCTGAGCGCGTTCTGCAAAAACTCTGGAATCAAGCTGATTGCCGTCGGAGTTGAAACAGAAGAAAATCTTGCGGCAATAATGGAACTTGGCATTCCTTACGCCCAAGGATTTTATACAGGAAAGCCGGAACGTGTTTTTACTAAGACAAGCAAAGAGGCGTTTGTAAGAATAATTTCATACCAGAACAAAAAAAGCTCAAAGTTCGTTGAAGAAAAAAAGAGCATTGACAAGAAAAAGACACAGGCAATCATTCCCACAGAAGGAATAAAGCAAGACAGCCGCCCTATTTCGCAAATCACAAGAAAAGGAATGACAATTCCAGAAACCATGGCAGTTGCGGATGTTCTTGCCTTGTTTAACGCGAACCCGGAAATTTCAATCTTCACTGTTGTGGACAGCGCAAGCAAAGTCATGGGAATTATTCCGCGCATTACGTTGTTCAAGGTTCTGGGCACTCAATACGGATTCAGCATTTATTCCAAGAAGCCGATTTCGCGCCTAATGGTTACGGATTATCTTGCAGTCGATTTTTTTGAGCCGGTGGAAGTTGTTGCGTCAAAGGCGGCATCCCGTGCGGAAGAGCATCTTTACGACCCGATTGTTGTTGAGCAGAACGGAATTTATTTTGGTGTTGTCATATTCAAGGACTTGCTTGAAATCATCGTGAATGTTGAAGTTCTTGAACGTACACAGGAGCTTAACAAGACTACAAGAAAGCTCTTGGAACAGGAAGCAATGCAGCAGCGCGACTTAAAGCTTGCCGAGATTGTTCAGAAAAGCATTTATCCTAGCCGCGCGCCAAAAACTTCCAAGTGGGACTGCGCATACATCTTTAAACCGATGGCTTCTGTTTCCGGCGATGTCTATGACTTTTACTACGATGACAAAGGCAGCCTGAATGGAGCCGCGCTTTTCGATGTTTCCGGGCACGGAGTTGCTTCCGGGCTTGTGGGAATTCTTTCCAAGTATCTTGCCAAGGACACTTTCCACGAAAACAAAAACGAGGAGCTAAGCGCGCTTGCAAGAACATTCAACAAAAAACTCATAAAGGAAAAGGCGAATGTTGAAAACTATCTTACAGGAATTCTTCTGCGCATAACGGACAGCAAGATTGAATACGTGAATGCCGGACACACGGACTTGCTCTGCATTGACAGCAAAAGAAAAGTTTCGGTTGCAGGTGGAGCGAACGGAAGCTTTAGAGGCTCGTTTCTTGGAATTGAAGGACTGCCAGACAATTTTGAAACTGTGGATATTCCACTTGAAAAAAACTCGTGCTACATCATGTTCACGGACTGCCTCACAGAAAGCCGAAACCTTGCAGGAGACGAGCTTGGCATTGAGCTTCTTCAAAAAATTCTTGCAAGAGCTCCACAAGGAACAAGCGCAAAGCAGCTTTTGGAATATTTAATCGACATTTTTGAAGCGTTTACAGAAGCCGTTCCTTTGCGCGACGACCTTACAGTTATTGTGCTTAAGTATCTTGGTGAATGAGCAAACAAAAGGCGTGTTAAAATTTAACAGAGTTTTAACATTCCGAATATTGAAAACCGGTGCGTTTGCTCTATAATGAAATTGCTATGAAAATACTGATTGTAGATGACGAAGAGCCAATCCGCGAGCTTATTAAATACAATGTTGAAAAACAAAAGTACGAAACGTTCACGGCAGAAAATGGACAGCAGGCACTGGAACTTTGCCGCAACAAAAATCCAGACCTTGTAATTCTTGACCTTATGCTTCCAGACATGAGCGGACTGGACATCTGCCGCATAATCAGAAACGACAGTTCCATAAAGAACATTCTAATCATCATGGTTACTGCCAAGACAGAAGATTCCGACATTGTAACAGGTCTTGAGCTTGGAGCAGATGACTATGTAACAAAGCCGTTCAGCCCTAAAGTTCTGCTTGCAAGAATCCAAAGTGTTTTGCGCAGAAAGGGAGAAGCATTCCGTTCAAATTCAGACGAGGATATAAAAATCCGCTCACTTGTAATTTCACCGCTCAAGCACAAAGTTACGCAGAACGGAAAAGAAGTTGAACTTAGCGCAACGGAATTTTCTATTCTTGAATTTCTTGCGCGGCACAAGGGACAGGTCTTTAGCCGGCAACAGATTATCAATGCGGTAAAAGGCTCAAGCTATCCTGTAACAGACCGGTCAATTGATGTTCAGATTCTTGGCATAAGAAAAAAAATCGGAGACAGCCCGGAAAGCTCAAATCCGTTCATTGAAACTTTGCGCGGCGTTGGCTACAGAATTTGCGAGGAATAATATATGCACAGGACTTTAAAAATCCACACGTTGCTTTTTGTCTTTAACGGAATTTTGCTTGCATCCGGATTCACCGTTTTGCTTTTTGTGTGCCTGTGGGCGTTGGAAAGCACCGCAGTTGACCAGACAGAAGCAAACCTAAAATCATTCGCGCATTCACTTGTAAAAATTATTCCGCAGGACAAAAAAAACGCAGACATTTTTATAAAGGAACTCACACATTCCGATGACTCGTTCAGGATTACGCTTATAAATAATGACGGAACAGTTGCGGCGGATTCAGTTTCCAAACCAAGCGAAATGGAAAACCACAGCTACAGAAAAGAAGTGCGTCTTGCTCTGGCAGGAAAAGAAGCAAGCTCAATTCACACAAGCTCTACAAACGGAAAAAGATTTATGTACTATGCGATTCCTCTTTCCGCAAACGAAGTTTTTTCCGTGCTTAGAATTTCCATGCCGATTGAAGAAACTGTATTCTTTTCGTCTTCCACAAAAAATATTTTTGTAATTTCAACAATTCTGATTTTTGCGCTTGTGCTGATTGTTTCGTTTTATATTTCAAGTAAAACTGTGCGTCCGATTTTGCTGATGAAAAAGGCAACGGAAGAATATGCAAAGGGAAACTTTGATTTTCACCTGAATATTTCTTCTCCTCAGGAAATGGCGGAACTTGCGCAGTCGTTCAATTCAATGACAGACAGAATTACGCAGAACATTCAAAGCTTGAAAAAAGTTGAGCAAATCCGAAAAGATTTTGTTGCAAATGTAAGCCACGAATTAAAAACTCCGGTAACTTCAATAAAAGGATTCACGGAAACTTTGCTTGACGATGGAATCAACGAACCTGAAACCGCAAAGCATTTTCTTGGAATTATAAACACACAGTGCGAGCGTCTCATAAATATAATAGAAGATTTGCTCACGTTAAGCCGTCTTGAAACAGACGACGGAGTCCTTGAAACCGTAAAGACAGATCTTGTGCAGATTGCAAAAAAAGCCTGCTCAAATCTTGAAAGCGCAGCAACCGAAAAACAAATCAGAATAAATTTCAGCTCAAGCAAAAAGGAAATTTTTATAAAAGGAAATCCGGGGCTTCTTGAACAGGTGATAACAAATTTAATAGACAACTCAGTAAAATATTGCCCGGAAAAAAGCATTGTTTTCTGTTCTCTTTCTGAAAATTCCGGCAAAGCAAAAATAATTGTGGAAGACAATGGAAACGGAATTCCTGATGAATACAAGGACAGAATTTTTGAAAGGTTCTACAGAGTTGACAAAGGAAGAAGCCGCGAACACGGAGGAACTGGACTTGGACTTTCCATTGCAAGGCACATTGTAAATATTCATGGCGGAAGAATAAAAGAAACCGGGCGGCCGGACAAAAAGAAAGGCGCGCATTTTGAAATAGAACTTCCGCTTTAAAATATTTCAACTAAACGTAATTAATTCTGCAAAAAATATTTTTTTAAGCTAATTATATTGTATGCAGAATTATATTTTAGATTACTCCAAATCCGGCAAGCAGCCAAACATAAGAGAACTCACGCTTTTAAATGGAATTTCTTATCCTGATGACGAAGAGCTTATAATGCTCATTTTGGGAAAAGGCACAAAAAACAATCCGATTGAAAGCCTTGCTGAAAAAGTTACAAAGACAATAAATTCCAGCAACGAGGAAGAACTCATTCCCAATCTAAAAAAAATCAACGGAATGGGAGAAAGCCGCGCACTCATAATTGCAGCCGCATTGGAACTTGGAAGAAGAAGACGCGGAATTTTACGTTCATCAATAAATGCGCCCAAAGATGTGATTCCATTTTTGCAGCATTACACGCTAATGCCGACCGAGCATTTTATTACAGTTACAGTAAACGGCGCAAAAGAAATTTTAAGCACAAGAGTTGTTTCAGTTGGAACAATAAACAAGGCGCTCATCCATCCGCGGGAAGTTTTTGCAAACGCAGTTTCTGAATACGCCTCTGGAATTATCTGCTGCCACAATCATCCGTGCGGACAATGTTATCCAAGCAACGCAGATATTGACTCCACAAAAATTCTTCAGAAGGCGGCAAAAATTTTAGGCATTGTATTTATGGATCACATAATAATAACAAAGGAAGACTACTTTAGTTTTTTGGAACACGGAATGCTGTGAAAGTTGAATTTTGCAATAAAAGTTATTATATTTTTCAGCATGAAACTCTACTCAAAAAAACAGCTTGTAACTTATTCAATTTCAACAGGAATTCTTGCGGCAGTCGCAGTTTCCGTGGTCTTTACTTTTTTCAAAAATGATTCTCCAAAAAAATACGGCAAAGAAATTTCAGCAGTAGAAAAAAATCAATCAGAATTAAAAGAAGAAATTCCGCAGACATTTGAGGCGTTTCCTGTCGCGGCGGAAAACGGCTCATACACGCAGGACGAATCTCAAAACATTTCGGTGTACGAAAAATGCAACGAGGCAGTTGTAAACATCACTACAAAAGTGATGGGCTACAACTGGTTCTACGAGCCGATTGTGACAGAAAGCGGTTCTGGTTCCGGCTCAATTATCGACAAGCGGGGATACGTTGTAACAAATGTCCATGTAATAGAAAAAGCTTCTGTAATAAACATTTCACTTGCGGACGGAACAACTTACGAAGGAACAGTTGTAGGTCAGGATATAGAAAGCGACATTGCCGTTTTAAAATTTGAACCTGCGAAAGGTGCCGACTTAAAAACAATTTCGTTCGGAAATTCTGGAAGCCTCAAGGTCGGACAAAAAGTCATCGCAATCGGAAATCCATTCGCACTTGAACGCACAATGACAACTGGAATTATTTCAGGACTTGGACGTCCAATTCAGAAAAGCGCAAACGTAATAATCCGAAATATGATTCAAACTGACGCCGCAATCAATCCGGGAAATTCAGGCGGACCTCTTTTAGATAGCCAAGGACGCATGATTGGAATCAACACAATGATTTACTCTTCCAGCGGCTCTTCTGCCGGAGTCGGATTTGCAATTCCAGCAAGCACTGCCCGACGAGTTGTAAGCGACCTTTTAAAATACGGAAAAGTAAACCGCGGTACAATGAAACTTTCGCTCGTTCAAAACACAGCTCGAATCGCAAATTTTGCAGGATATGAAATTTCTTCCGGCATGATTGTAAGCAGCGTAAAAAAAGGAAGCAAGGCGGATCAGGCAGGAATCAAAGGCGGAACTCAAGCAGTTCAGTACGGCACTTTTTATCCGCAGACAATTTATCTTGGCGGCGACATCATAACAGAAATCAACGGAATAAAAATTTCAAAGCTTGCAGACTACTACAGCGCAATAGAAGACAAAGTTCCAGGCGACGTTGTAACCGTAACCGTTTACCGTAACAGAAAATTTGAAAAGATAAAAATAGAACTAGAGGCGTCAAGCAACTCGCCTAATGCAAGCATATAAAAACAATCAGCGTGTAACGCATTATTGCGCGATTTTGAACCAGAAAACCGTGACTGGGAGCCAGTTTTATGCTGAATACATTTATAATGCGTTTGCCCTGAATCATCAATTGAATTCCATAGATTTTTTTCTATACTTTATCTAAAATAAACGCATGAGAAAATTTCATGTTGTTTCTCCTTTTGAGCCTTCTGGAGATCAGCCGAACGCAATAAAAAAACTTTCTGAAGGATTTTTCCGCGGAGACAAATATCAGACTTTAAAAGGCGTTACAGGAAGCGGAAAAACTTTCACAATGGCAAAAATAATTGAAGCGGTTCAGCGTCCGACTTTGATTATCAGCCACAACAAAACACTTTCTGCACAGCTTTACAGGGAATTCAAAACCTTTTTTCCAGACAACGCCGTAGAATATTTTGTAAGCTACTACGATTATTATCAGCCGGAAGCTTATGTTCCTGCGCGCGACTTGTATATAGAAAAAGACGCTTCAATAAACAAAGAAATCGACAAGCTCCGTCTCGCCGCAACCTACGCCTTAATGGAACGCCGCGATGTAATTATCGTTGCGACCGTCAGCTGCATTTACGGACTTGGAATGCCTGATCTCTACAAGGAAATGCGGATTCATGTTGAAAAAGGAAACGAGCTTGACACGCACGAAATCGCATCAAGGCTTATTTCAATTCAGTATGAACGGAACGACATGATTCTTGAGCGCGGAAAATTCAGAATCAAAGGCGACACAATTGAAATTTTTCCGCCTTACATGGAAACAGACGAAGCTTACAAAATCGAACTTGACTTTGACCAGATTTCAAGAATAAAAAGATTCAACGCAATTTCTGGAGAAACAATAGAAGAACTTGATGAGCTTCAGCTTTATCCTGCCAAGCACTTTGTTGTTCCGCGCGACCAGATGGCAAGCGTTACAGAAAAAATTCAGACTGAACTTGATTCACGGCTTGAAGAGCTTCGTTCCGCCGGAAAAATTCTTGAAGCCGAACGTTTAAAAACACGCACAACTTACGATCTTGAAATGATGAAAGAAATGGGCTACTGCTCTGGAATTGAAAATTATTCAGGACCGATTTCAGGACGCAAAAGAGGAGATCCGCCTGCAACTTTGCTTCATTATTTTCCTGATGATTTTCTTTGCATGATTGACGAGGCTCACGTTTCTGTTCCGCAGATTGGAGCAATGTACGAAGGCGACCGGGCGCGCAAGCAAAACTTAATCGACTTTGGATTCAGGCTTCCAAGCGCACTGGACAACCGCCCGCTCAAAATCGATGAGTTCACAAAAAAAATGAACCAAGTGATTTTTGTAACTGCGACTCCACGCCCGGAAGAAATTAAAAAATCAACACAAGTCGTGGAGCAGCTTATCCGTCCCACAGGACTTCTTGATCCAAAAATTGAAGTTCGTCCAAGCGAAGGTCAGATGCAGGACATCTTTAAAGAAGTCAGCGCACGCATAAAAAAAGGCGAACGTTCATTGATTCTTACTCTTACAAAAAAAATGGCGGAAGATTTAACCGACTACCTTTCCGAACTTAATTTAAAAGTCAAATACATTCATTCTGAAATCGACACTTTTGAGCGTGTTGAAATTTTAAAAAGCCTACGAACTGGAGAAACTGATGTTCTAATTGGAATCAATCTTTTACGCGAAGGAATAGACTTACCGGAAGTTTCGCTGATAGCAATTCTTGACGCGGACAAAATCGGATTTTTAAGAAGCACAACTTCGCTTATTCAGATTATAGGACGCGCCGCACGAAATGCCGACGGAACAGTTTTAATGTACGCAGACAGAATGAGCGACGCAATGAAAGAAGCCATTGACGAAACTAAACGCCGCCGTTCAATTCAGGAAGCGTACAACAAAGAACACGGAATTGTTCCAAAGACAATAAAAAAAGCAGTTGAAGACATTCTTGAGCATCAAAAAGAAGACGCAGAGCAAGAAGCAAATATAAAGCTTGAAGCTCTTAAAAACTGCACAAATCTTTTTGTCGCCAAGCAAAGAAAAAAACTTCTTGACCTGATGAAAAAAGAAATGTCAGAAGCAGCCGATCGCCTTGACTATGAACAGGCAGCCGTTTTGCGCGATCAGATTATAGAAATAGAAAAAACTTACGGAAAATAAACAGAAGCTTTTCGGGGAACTTATGAAAACAAAAAATTTCTTTTTAGCATATCTTGTTGTGGCAGTCTTGATTTTGCAAAATTCCTTTTCACAGACAAAACAAACACAATCTCAAAGCGGCAGGGCGATTTCTTTGATTCCGAAATTTGAACTTAAACTAAATGAAAAAGGAATGCCGGGCGCACTTTCAGGAAAAAGCGCGATGTGCGAAATCAGCTCGGTTGTCTACGAGCCAAAAGGTCCGCTTGAACCGAACTCATTTTTTTCTGCAACGGTAACTTACAAGGCGACTGACGAAAATTATTTTACGGAACAGACAAAACTTTCACCAGCAAATAAAACATCCACAAAAATAATAAAAAGAGATAAAAAAATTCTCGTTGTAAAATACACAAAAATGCAGACTCAAAAAGATGAAGAATCCGCCGCAGCAAAAAGAAACATAAAACAGGAAAAAGAAATTGAAAAAGCAAAAACGCTCGCAATCGACACTTCGGAGCAAGAGCAATGGAAAGGCGCGCCGGCAATTTTAAGACAGACTCCGTTTGAATTTGAAGGCGGAAACGGAACTGCCGAAAATCCGTTCTTAGTCAAAACAGCAGAGCAGCTAAACTCAATCAGATTCGGGCTTGATTTTCATTACAAGCTGATTTCAGACATCGATCTTTCAAAATGGGGCAACTGGATTCCAATCGGCGGAACTCCGTCTTATGGCGGAAGCCACGGCGGACAAGGATTCCAGGCGGCGGATAAGGGAAGCGGAAAATTTTCAGGCTCACTAGACGGAAACAACCACGTAATTTCAGGAATGACGATAATCGACCACAGCGACGACATCTTTATGGGAGAAGACTTTGCGGAACGTTCCTACGCGCTTTTCGCCGAAATGATTAGACCAAAAGATTTCAGACAAGCGCAAAACAACTTTGTAAAAGACCTCGGAATCATAAACTATACAATCGATGTGAGCTACACAAAACTAAAAAACGGATGCACGCTCAATGCGGCGGCTCTTTCACCAAACGCATCAAGCAGAACATTTGAAAACTGCTATTCATCAGGCGGAAAAATCAAAATCCACGCAAGCCGCGCCAACGAGCAGGAAAACAGTTTGTTCATCTACGCAGGCGGACTTCTTTCTTCAATTGACCACACAAAAGTCATAAACTGCTACAACACTTCTCCTCTAATAATCACAACAAGCGACACGGACTATATAGACACGCAACGCGGAAGCAAGAGGATGGTTATAGCAGGAGGAATCGCAAGGCGGGCGGAATACAGCAAAATAACCGGCTGCATGAACTCAGGCGAAATTTCAGTTCCGTATGCAAACTGGGGACTTGCGGCTCTTTCTGCTGGAATCGTTGCGAGGGTCGGAATAAGCGACGCCCCGGAAAACATTTACAATCTTCCGCCAGAAACCGCAACAAACATAACAAGCTGCTACAACATCGGAACAATCCGTGGAACTTACGTTGGCGGAGTCATGGGCTACACAGGAACTGACTGCTACATAAGCGACTGCTACAACGCGGGAACTCTTGAAATTGACGAGCTTAATCCGAACAAAGAACCTCACCAGATAATAAAAGCCGACATTGCTATTCCAATCTGCAAAATTTTTAACTACGGCAAAAAATATGTTCACGACAACGGAATAAAAGTTGTTTCAGGCGACAAATGGATAGATTCTCCAAAGCTCGGAAGAAAAATCCTTAAAGCAATTCCAGAAGACAAGCTCGGAATCAAGCCAAGCGCGCCGGAAGCTCCAACACAAGTCGCAGGATTTTCAGACGTGATGTCAAACGATATTTTTGCGCTTTCTGTTCCCTGGGCGGTTGAAAATGGAATTGCCAAGCCTTCATCAAAAACAACATTCTCTCCGAATGAGCCTTGCACTCGCGGACAAGTTCTAACTTATATTTACCGCTGGAACGACTCACCAAAGTCTTCAATAAAAAATCCGTTCAAAGACGTAAGGCCAAGCGACAGTTTTTATAATGCAGCGCTCTGGGCTTATGAAAAAGGACTTTTCAAAGGAAACACTTTCAACGGAAACTCTCCTTGCACGCGAGGAGACACAATCGAATTCTTATGGAAATACGCGAATTCTTATCCGATGAATCCGGCAGACAATTTTACCGACGTTCCGCGCTCGTCAAAATATCATTCCGCTGTTTCCTGGGCTTACTGGATGAGAGTTGCGACAGGAATCACACCGACAACATTCGAGCCTGAATCAGCCTGCACAAAAGCGCAAGTCGTAACGTTCATTTATAATCTTGAACATTCGCACTTTATGGACTGGCTAAAAATGACATTGGGACAATAAAAAATCATGGAGAAAAAATGAAAAAGTATTTTTCTAAAATTCTAATTTTAATCAGCATTGCAATTTTTAATTTGCAGAATTCTTTTGCGCAAAAACGAAGTCCGGCTTACGTTTGGCCAGAAAACACAAAAGGCGAATATCCTTACTACACGCAGGCACAGGCGGATTTTTTGTGTTCCGACATAAACCAGACAACGCTTGTAATCACAGAAGAAAAAATCAAAAAAGCAGGAATAAATCCTAACACTTCAGAAAAAATAAGCCGTTATCTTAATGAAACAACAACTCCAGAAGAGCGCGCAAGAATAAAAACAATAATTCTCGATATTGCCAATCCTGATGCAGAACCATTATTTGCATACAACTGGCTTACGAACTGGTCTCATGTTTATCCCCGGAATTTAAAGAATTTGTGGCTGAGTTCAAAAGTCGATGTAAAAAAATTTCTCAATGAAGTTATAGATGTAAAAAGAAAATCAATATTTGCATCAACAAACGCGCCAATGAATTCTTGGGACTGCACGCTTTATGTTCCTGAAAATCAGCTTCCAAAAGGAATGAGAGGAATTTTTGAAAATCCTGACGACCTGCTTTCAGTCTATCTTCTTCTTAGGTTCAAGACAAAAACTTATTCAGGAGATGTTTATTCAGCCGCAAAACTTGGAGACAAGGCTACAAAACTGCATTGTAATAATCATGTTTATAATGAAAGGCTTGCCACAATCGACAAACTTTACAAAAAATCAACCTGCAAAAACATCAACAAATATTATTATTCCTGCGAATTCTGCGGAAAATGCGAATACAATCCGAATCACACATTTTCATACGAACTTTCTGAAGAAAAGCCAGAACCGATTGAAGACGGAAGATTCTACGGACATCACTTTATCGACCACAAAATCATAAAAGAAAATTTCATCGGAATAAATTCAAGAGGAGAACGCGTTTACTGGAAATCCTGCTCACAATGCGGAAACAATGTAAAAGACTGCAACAGTTCTCCTAAAGTTTTCAACAGGGCAACATTTGACTATGCGCTTGGTACAGGCTTCGATGGAACTTACGAACAATATATGGAAATTATAACAAAGCAATGGAACACAGTTTATAAAGATGAAGCATTGGAAAACGCTTCGCTTGAATTTGACGGACTAAATTCATTTGCAGTCCTTGATAAAGTTGCAAAAGCAAAAATGAGCGGCAAAACAGAAAACGACGTGAACTGGGCTTTCCAAAACGGCTTGGTTGATGAAAAACTTTTTGGAAACGACTACACGGCAAAAATTACAAAACTGCAATGCGCCTCGCTCGCGGTTAATCTTGCAGAAAAATTGTCTGGCAAAGAAATCATGCCAGTTTCAAAACTTGCTTTTCCTGACACAGAAAACATTTACGCAAGAAAAGCCGCTGCAGCTGGAATCGCAAAATCCTCTGGAACTTTTAATCCAAATGCAATTCTGAGCCGTCAGCAAATGGCGACATATTTTTACCGCGCACTTCAATACGTAAAAAAGAATTCTCACATCAAGTACACGCCCTACACTCCAAAGCTTGAAAAATATAGCGACAGCGCTCAAATTGCAAAATGGGCAAAAGAACCAATGGGATTTATGGACACGCTCGGCTTAATCGAAAAAACTTCAGAAAAGACAATTTCGCCGGAAGCTCCTTGCACAATTGAAACCGCGATTGCTGCAGCAAGCAAAAGTTTTTATGCGGATAAAATCGGCTGGTATCAGGCGAGAACAGCTGTGGAAGCAGACACAGGATTTTATACTTCAAACAGAACTGCCCGGCATTTCTTGGACAGTGCTCTTTCAGGCGATGACTGGGGCGGCTGGCTTAGATACGTTTACACAGGCGGAACACGCATCTGGGTTACAGGTCCAAGAGTTGGAAGCTCGAGAGATTACGCAAGGCATTATCCGACAAAAAATCCGTACAACGGCGAGACAATATATGTGATTGCAGAAGATTTCTTGCCGATAAAAGCGGATTAAAAAATTCTGAATCAAAGCAACTTTAAAATAATCAAAATAAAATCTTATGGAGGAAAAAATGAAAAAATCAATTTTCAAGACCATCATCTTAATCAGCGCAATTGCGCTTGCAGCAGCTCCAGTTTTCTCGCAGACAAAAAAGAAAACGCAATCAAAAGAAACTCAGCCCGCAGAAACACAATCGTACTGGGATGGCGCACCGGCAGTTTTAAAGGAAACTCCGTTCAAATTTGAAGGCGGAACTGGAACTCTTAAAGATCCATACTTGATTAAAACAGCAGAGCAGCTCAACTCAGTCAGATTCGGACTTTCAAAGCACTACAAACTGATTGCCGACATCGACCTTTCAAAATGGGGCAACTGGATTCCGCTCGGCGGAACTCCAGCTTATGGCGGCTCTTGGATAAAAAAATATCCTCAAGCAGCAGATGCAGGATGCGGAGAATTCACAGGTTCTTTTGACGGAAACGGCCATGTAATTTCTGGAATGACGATAATTGACCACAATGACGACATCTTTATGGGAGAAGCCGAGGCAACACGCGCATATGCTCTTTTCGGAGCAATATCTCCGGAAAACAATTCATTTATTAGAAATCTCGGAGTCGTAAACTACACAATCGACATCAGCCACACAAAAATGAAATACAACTGCACTCTTAGGGTGGCGGCGATTTCAAATTATGCGGCAGGCTTAATCGTAGAGAACTGCTACACTTCAGGCGGAAAAATCAAAGTGCATACAGGACGCGCAGGCAAGCAAACTAGCAGAGCTTATGTAATGGCAGGCGGAATGTTCACAGAAATTGAAGACTCCAGAATCACAAACTGCTACAACGCCTCTCCAATCATCATAACAACAAGCGACACAGACTACATGAACTACAACTACACAACCACAACAAGGGCTCTTGGTGATCTTCGTTCTGCACGGGCTGGCGGAATTGCAATGCAGATGATGTACACGCACATCACAGGCTGCATGAACGCAGGCGAAGTTACAGTTCCTTACGCAAACTTCGGATACGGAAATTCGCTTGCAGGAGGAATTGTGGGAAAAGTTGTATGCCTTGGCCAGCAGCTCATTCACGGTTTGTCTCCAGAAGCGGCAAGCACCATAACAAGCTGCTATAATATCGGAAAAATCACAGGAACTTATGCCACCGGAATTTTGGGATTCACAAGCACCGACTGCTACATAAGCGACTGCTACAACGTGGGCGAGCTTGTTCTTGACGAAGACAATCCGCAAAAAGACTATATTCCAACTTTCAAGGATGACATAATAGTTCAAGGGTGCAATATTCTTGAATACGGAAAAAAATATGTTCACGACAACGGAATAAAAGTTGTTCATGGCGGCAACTGGATAGATTCTCCAACGCTCGGAAGAAAAATACTTAAGGCAATTCCAGAAGACAAACTTGGAATCAAACCAAGCGAGCCGGAAAAAGCAACACAAATCGCAGGATTTACTGATGTGAAGTCAAGTGACGACTTTGCACGCTCTGCTCCCTGGGCAGTCGAAAAAGGAATCGCAAAGCCTTCGTCAAAAACAACATTCTCTCCAAACGATCCATGCACACGCGGACAAGTTGTTACATACATTTACCGCTGGCAGGGTTCTCCAAAAACTTCAGGCAAAAATCCGTTCAAAGATGTAAAGCCAAGCGACACTTTCTACAACGCGGCACTCTGGGCTTACAAAAACGGATTTTTAGAGGGAAACACATTCAACGGAAACGCTCCTTGCACACGTGGCGATGCGCTCGAAATTTTATGGAAATGCTCAGGCTCAATGTCTATGATTGCGATTGACAACTTTACCGATGTTCCGCGCTCGTCAAAATATCAGCAACCAGTTTCTTGGGCATACTACGGCGCAATCGCAAAACCAACCACAAAAACCACATTCGAGCCTGAAAGCGTCTGCACAAAAGGCCAGATTGTAACGTTCATTTACCAAGTTGAGCACACAGGCTTAAAAGACTGGATGGATACAACGCAAAAAAATGCAAATTCGAATTCAAGTCAAATAGATGCTATATATGAGAGCACACTCAAAGAAATGGGCTTGGAGGATTTTTTAAACGGAAATCAGTTCTAACTGCCGGATTCAATATAATCATCAGGGCAAACGCATTATAAATAATTTAACTAAACTTTGCGCAAAGGAACGGTTTCTGGGGCAAAAACACTCTGATTGTTGCGACCGCATGAGCGGGCAATTATATAGTTACTTTGCAACAATCAGAGCGCAGCGCATTATTGCGTGATTTTGAACCAGGAAACCTTGCCTGGGAGCCAGTTTTATGCTGAATACATTTATAATGCGTTTGCCTGATATAATCATTGACACAAGTATGTTTTTTCTATATCATATTTGCACTGTTAGGAACAAATTTTTAGGTAGGTACGAGATATGTCAAGATCATGTGATGTCTGCGGAAAACATTCAATGCACGGTAACAGAGTAAGCAAATCATACAATCATACACGCCGTCAGTGGAAGCCAAATCTTTTGAAGATTAAGACAGAAATCGACGGAACAACAAGAACAATCAAAATTTGCACTCAGTGTCTCCGCTCTGGATTCATTACAAAGAAAATCAATGTAACTCCTGCAAACGCAGGCGCAAACAAAGCTGAATAGTTTTAGCCTTAAAAGCTAGAATTTGAAGAAGGCTGCCAGAATCTGGCAGTCTTTTTTGTTTTAAACGCAAATAGTTTCTAATTTCACGGCTGAACCTCTTGACAAAACTCGGGGGGGGGTACAATGACCTTGAGGTATTTTATGATGAAAATTAGAAACTTTATTTTTGGAATCGCATTGATTTGCGCAATTTGCTTTACAAGCTGTTCTGACGGCTCAAGCAGTTCAGAATCAAATGACACAAGCTCAAGAGTTCTTGACCTTAGAATCAAGAAAAACGGCGTTGTGCACAATTCAAGCCGCTCAATTGAAAACGCAGCCGAAATAACACAAACAGCTCACGTAAAAGCCACAGCAGTTTCAGGCGGAATCCAGTTTGAAATTAAACTTCCAAGCGATGCAACTTACCTTGAAATCAGAAGACTTGAAGACATCGAAGGCATGGAAGACTTTTGGACAACAAGATGTGAATTACAAGACGCATGGAAATACGTAGGACAGCCATATAAATTTGTTTATCCGCTTTGCGAGCCGGGCGAAAAATACAAGTTCAACATTGGTATTCAAGTTAATTCAAAAGACTTGGATGCAGAAATTATCATAATCACTGCCACAGACGGAATAGGCGACATCGACTATTCCAATTTAACAAGCCGCCACATAGACTTATCTTACGATGGAACAAAGCCGACTGTTAAAGTTTTAAACGTTATTCCGCCGGAAGGAGACAATGTGGGAACAAGAATCGCCTACTATGCAAAAAATTCCAGCACAGAAACAGACTGGAACAATGACGTAATTTGGTTTGGAAATTACCTTGGAAAAAAAACAGACACAGTATCTTCAACTAAACTTCATGAAGCAAAAGACTATACTAATCCAAAAAATCCTGTTTATTATGAAGAAGATAGTAAAATCTTAAAATCAGAAGACGGCGGCAAAAACTGGAAAATAGATGAAGAAGCAACAAAAGAGTGCCAAGAACTTCTGAAAACAGGCTTTAGCCATTTCTTTGAAAGCACAAACAAATCTTGTCTTCTTGCGCAGTACGCATACACTTTTGAAGTTAATGAAATGGAAAACCCAGAACGCTACGTCTGGAGAACCGCAATCTTGGATTCAGATATTATAAAAGTAAAATAAACAAAATCTATCATTTCCCTGACTGACTTTGCAAAACAAAACCAGCCAGGGAATTTTTTCATGCAAAAAATGCAAGGTTAGCACACAAGCTCAAGGCCGTCGTAGGCTGGTCCTATATAAAATCCGTTTTCTGCGTTTTTTTTCAGCAGAGGAAACTTCCACAAAATGCTTTTTACATAATCTTCTATTTGAACGTGGCTCATGTTATGCGTTATGTGAGTCAAATAAACGTTTCGCGGATTCATTTTTTGCGCCACCTCAAGTGCCTGTTCAAATGAAAAATGCGTTGAATGAGGTTCCATCCGCAATCCGTCGATTACAAGATGCTCAAGAATTCCTGAGTTGTTTTTTACAAGCTCAATTGAATTTTCCGGCACAAAGTTGCAATCCGTAAGGTAGGCGATGCTGTGCTTTTTTCCGTTCTTCCCTTCCTCGCTGAATAAAAGTCCCAGATCATCTAAATGTCCGTGCTTAAGCATTACAGGCAGAATTTCAATTCCGTTTATAAAAAGCGGATTTTTTTCGCTGATATTTTCCGCGCTCATAATCTGAATCTTGGGCTTTCCGCCGCCCTCTTTCATCGGAGTAAAAATGTAGTCGAACCTGTGCCGAATATCATGCTCCGCGTGAGTTGTCGTGTAAATTCTAAGACCTTCTCCTTCAGTTTCCTTGTTGTCCGGATGCGCCGGATCAAGAGCCTTTGTGTGGCTAAAAACGCGCAAGTCGTCAATTCCATGAAGATGATCCGCATGGCTGTGCGTTATAAAAACCGCGTCAAGTTTGTTAATTTTATATTTCAACGCCTGAATTCTAAATTCCGGCCCGACATCCACAAGAATATTTACAGGACTTTCAAGAAACGCGCTGCATCTTAGCCGGTTGTCCCTCGGATCACTTGAACGGCACACATTGCATCCGCATCCAATCACAGGGATTCCGTGGCTTGTTCCAGTGCCAGTAAGAATCATTTTCATAAGCACATCATACTTCTTTGAATAAACTTTTGAAATAGCTGAATAAAATATAAAGTTTCAATAAAAATTCAGCTATCAACAATATACATACAGTTTTGAACTTGAAATGGAAGGTCAAGAAAATTTTATGTGGAGAACAGCATCTATAGACTCCGAACCTATAAAAATAAAACAACAAACTCTATAAAAACAGGAATTCGATTTACGATTAGCAGAAATCAAGGGAAATTAGAAGAAAATTTCTCTTGATTTTTCAGTAAAAAATGCAAAAAAAAACAGAGGCTTCGGCGCTGAATAAAATTCACAACCGAAGCCCCTCAATCTGCGCAAGAGGAATTGACAGTAAAAGGAGACTAAGAACTGACTAAAATGCCCTAAACAGCAAAAACACTCTCCATTGCAGATTTAAGATGTTTTTTGGCGCGGAGTTCAGCCTGGCGCACTGCCTCTTGGCTCAATCCTACAATTCTACCGACTTCACGCAAACTTTTTGAATGCAAGTCATAGTCAAAATTGTAACGATGCCGCAAAACACTCTTTTCTATTCCTGTTAAAGAATCCATAAAAAAATTAACACAGCTTTTAGAATCCTCTCTGATTGCAAGCTCTTCCGGGGAAAACGCTGTGTCCGGGATAATATCGCCTAGCGAAACTGTTTTTCCTTCATCAGCAACTTCAGTATCAAGAGACGCAACTGTATAAGAAGTTTCAAGAACATCATTCAACCTCTCTTCTGAAATCCCTGCAAAAAGCGCAAGTTCCTTGACCGTGGCTTCTCTTCCGTTCTGCTGAAAGAAAATATTCTGAAACTTCTGAATACGTCGCAAAAGAGTTTCCCTATGCACCGGAAGCAAAATCGGAGAACTGTTGGCACTGATGAATTTCATAATGCGCTGTACAATCCATCTGTATGCATAAGTTGAAAATCTTGTTCCAAACGCCGGATCGAATTTTTTGACAGCAACCATAAGCCCAAGATTTCCTTCCTGAATCAAATCCATAATGCAAAACGCACCTTTGTTGAATCTTCCTGCAACACTTACAACAAGCCTAAGATTGGAATTAACAAGCAGATTGAACGCTTCCTTGTCTCCAGACTTGATTCTTTTTGCAAGCGCGATTTCTTCATCGGCGGAAAGCAGAGGATATTTTTTTAATGAATTCAGGTATCCCTTGGCAACATCAATTTCCATAACAAACTCCATAACTTTTTTTAATCCCATGATATATTAGCATATATTGTGCCAAGTTAAGAAAAGCACAGACAAAAATCAGCATTTTTCTTGAAATCAATGCGTATTTTCTTATAATTTAAGGAAATAAAATCCTAATAAAAATCGGAAAATTTTATTAATTCAAAAAATAAAATATAAAGAAACAAGCAAATTGCAAAAAAGTAGACAGATAAACAAAAAATTATCTGTATAAATTTATATACAGTGTAAAATTGTAGACATTCCTACTAAAGTAAACAAAGTGCTCCTGTTCAAACAGGAACAGCCTTCCGCTTAGAACAGGAATCTCTTTCCGCTTAGAGCAGGAACTTTATTCCGCTTAAAAAACACGGCTAAAAAACATTAATTGACCATATAAACTCAATTCATTAAACTGTAAAACTATGGTACCTACATTAATAAAAGACTTGCTTTCCTCAAAACCGGAAAGTCAGAAAGTTACAGTTTGCGGCTGGATTCGTTCCGTTCGCGATTCTAAAAATCTTGTTTTCATCCAGGTAAATGACGGAAGCTGTTTTGCGAACATTCAGCTTACCTTTGACAGAAATTCACCTTCTCCAAATGCAAATGTAAATAATATAGAAGAAGAATTAAAAAAATTGAATACCGGGGCTTCTGTCCGCGCGGAAGGGCTTTTGATTTCCTCGCCGGCAAGCGGCCAGGCTGTGGAAGTTACCCTTGAATCTTTAAAAACGCTGGGAACTTGCAATCCGGAAGAATATCCGCTGCAGAAAAACAAGATGAGCATGGAATACCTTCGCACAAACGCTCATCTCCGCGCGCGTACAAACACATTCGGCGCTGTTTACCGCGTAAGAAACCAGATGGCATTTGCGGTTCACTCGTTCTTTCAGGAACGCGGATTCCAGTACATCAACGCTCCGGAAATCACTTGCTCTGACTGTGAAGGCGCAGGCGAAATGTTCCAGGTTACAACTCTTTCAATGGAAAAGATTGCCGAGCTTGGCGTAAAAGCCGGTGCCGGCGGAATGAAAATCGAGGACGCGCACAAGATTGTTGACTACTCAAAAGATTTTTTCGGCAAAAAGGCGTCGCTCACAGTTTCCGGCCAGCTTGAGGCAGAAACAATGGCAACCGCTCTAAGCCGCGTTTATACATTCGGCCCGACTTTCCGCGCGGAAAATTCAAACACTCCGCGCCACTTGGCAGAATTCTGGATGATTGAGCCGGAAATGGCGTTCTTTGATCTTGATGACGACATGGATATTCAGGAAGATTTTGTAAAATATCTTTTGAACTGGGCTTTGACAAAATGCCGCTCAGACCTGGAATTCTTTGACAAACGCATTCAGCCAGGCCTTATTGAAAGCCTTGAAAAAGTCACAAAGGCAAAATTTGTGCGGATTTCCTACACAGACGCAATCGCAAAGCTTGAAGAAGCGGAAAAAAACGGAGCGAAATTTGAATTCAAGCCGTACTGGGGCTGCGACATCGCGACTGAACACGAACGCTATCTTACAGAAAAGATTTTCGGCTGTCCGGTAATGGTTTTCAACTATCCAAAAGAAATAAAATCTTTCTATATGAAGCAGAATGATGACGGAAAAACCGTAAAGGCGGTTGATGTTCTTGTTCCTGGAATCGGTGAGCTGATCGGCGGCTCTGAGCGCGAGGAAAACTACGAGAAACTGCTTAAAGCGTGCGAGGAGCGCAAGATGGATATGTCAAACTACCAGTGGTATCTTGACTTGCGCCGGTTCGGAACTGTTCCGCACTCAGGATTCGGACTTGGCTTTGAACGCCTTATCCGTTACATTACCGGAATGGAAAACATCCGCGATGTAATTCCATATCCACGCGCGCCTAAACTCGCTGATTTCTAAAAGAATTTAAGGTAAAACATAAGTTTGCACACAACAAAGCCATACTGCGCATTTTGTTCAGTATGGCAAATTTATTTTCTAATTTGCAAAATTCAGCAAGCAGGCTTATAATATCTAGCTAGGATAAAATCAATGGCAGAACAGACAGACTTCGATATGTACGGTAGAAAAATATTCTTCTTGAATCCTGCTTATGCAATAAAAAAAGACATAATAAGCAGCCTAAGAAAAAAAGAATATGAAGTATACATTATCGAAAGTTTCAGGGACGCAAAGAATCTTCTGCGGAAAAATCCAGATTCTGTTCTTTTTATAAACATTGACGCGCAGCTTTCAATAGGCGCCTGGTTCAATTTTCTGCGAAGTTTCGACAAAGAAGAAAGCCTCAAGACAATTCAGGCAACCGTCATTTCCGAAAAAATAAAGCCAAACGAAATTGAGTTATTCTCAAAATTTTCAGATTCAGAAAACAGCGTAATCGATTTTTCAGATGGAATAGAAAAAGTTTCCGAGCGCATACAAAATATTCTTACCAAGACAAACGCAAAAGGAAGACGGCAATATATACGGGCAAATTTAATGCACGACAAGGACGCCGCTTTATTCTGGAACCACGGAAGCAAAATGCACCAGCTCAAGCTTTTTGATTTAAGTTCTGTGGGAATGGCTGTAAAAATTCCCGCCGGACTTGAAAGCCTTATAATTGCAAAAAACTACATATTGCAGGATGTAACAATTAGGCTTGGAACAAAGCAGGTTGTAACAGAAGCCGTTGTTTTCGCCGTAAAAAAAACAGAGCAAGGAACAATATGGGTTCTTCTTCTTGCACCACAAACTTCTGCGGCGGTAAAAAACGAAATCCGCCGGTATGTTTTTAAAACGATTGAAGACAAAATGATTCTTTCCATAAACGAAGAACGCAAGGACGACACTGACTATGCACAGATGGACTACTACAACTTTGCAGCAAAGACAAAATCCAAGTCTAAGCCTTCAACTTTTTCAAGCCAGCCCGGACACAATTTTTCATGACTTTTTGCAAAAAACAGCTAAAAAAAATTTCTCTGTTCAGCATTGTGCAGTCGCTTTACTTAAGCTCAAGTTTGTTTTTTTCAAATGACTTGATTTCTTCCGCTTCTTCCTGCGCATTTGGATTTTTACTTTCGGTTGTTCCAATCAGCATGATAATCTGCGTTGTGCTTCTTAGGGTTCTTCACGCTTCCCCGGAAACTGTTTCCGCGCTTATTTCTTCAAGTCCGTTTTCAAGCCAGATTATAAGCATAGAAGATTCGCTTCCGAAGTCGCTTAAGCTTGTTACAAATTTTGAAGTTGTAATCATTGCAGCTGTTGTGTGGATGTCAAGAAGATTTTTCAGTTCTGTGATTGTCGGGCTGAAAAGAATTTTTGGAAAAGATGCAAACTCGCGTCCTGTAAAAAATATGTTTCTTGTTTTCATTGGAGAAGCTCTTTTTGTAATTTTATTTTCACTGATAATTTTCATAGCAATCAGCTTAAAGACAATCGTGCTTGTTCCAAGGTTCTACGGAATTCTTGAGCCGCTGAACCACATTGCAGATCTGATTTCAAAAACTGCGGCTGGTTTTGTTCCGTTTATAATTTTATTTGCAGCAACGGCGTTCACGTATAAATTCGGAAGCAGAACAAATCCGTCCTGGGGCATAAGTGTTTTGTCTTCGGCAGGAACCTGCGCTTCGTACTGGATTCTCACAAAGGCCTTTCATCTGTTTGTAAACATAAACCGCTACAACCTGGTCTACGGAGTTTTAAGCAACATTATTGTAATGCTCATGGGCGTGTTTTTTTTCTTTATAATTTTTTTCTTTTTTGCTCAGTGGCTTTATGTCTATCAGTTTTTTGAAACGTTGCTTTTGTGCGAGCTTTATCTTCTGCCTGAAAAACAAGACGGAAAATTCTTTTCAAACATAAAACGTTTTCTTTTTATAAATCCATATTTTCTTCTTAAAAAAGATTCACACGCATTAAATTTCAACGATGGAAATTTTGTTTACAGAAAAAATTCAAAAAGCGAATTCTGTTTTTACATTGCGAGCGGAAGCATTTTGCTTATACACAAAAATGAAGGGCAGGTTTTAAATCAAGGCGCATTTTTTGGCGAAGGCGAATGTCTTTTAAAAAAGCACCGGCAGGAAGACGCAGTTTCAATTGGAAAATCAAAAGTCATAAAAATCCATTACTCCGTGTTCCAAAAGCTCATAGAAAAAAATCCAAAAATCGGAGTAAAGGCGCTTAGTCAAATAAGAAAATATTACAAAGGGACTTTCTAATTTCCTAGCCGGAAATCAACACTATAAGAAGAAATGCATAAAATAAAGTCATAGCTAAAACTAATTTTTTCATTTGATACAAACTCCTTAACCTTGCAATGGCTAAAAATAGCCTGACTTCATTATATTGCACAGCCTATGATTTTATCTATATACCTCTTGAAACTTCCGCCGGAATTGAAAATACGCATTTTTTGCTTTTGGACTATCAAGTAAAATATTTATCGACAGTCAGTAAAATGTCCTGCGACAGTCAGCATTTTGCTATTGGACAGTCAGTAAAATGTTTTTGTGCGCAGAATATTTTACTTTTGTACGGTCAGTATAGTCTTTTTGTACGAAGGGGAAAATTCACAAAAGGAGAGCATTTTACAGCTTAAAATTACAAACTTTCAGACTTCTTCCTTTTAACTTGGCTAAACCATGAATATGAGGTATAATTGTGTTTCATGGAACGTTTAAAAATTGTTGTTTTAGATTTTGGAAGCCAGTATGCCCACCTTATTGCAAAAAGATTCCGCATGATGGGTTATTATTCAGAAATCGCCTTGCCTTCCGCCGGGCTTGAAACATTCAAAAATGCAAAAGGAATTGTGCTTAGCGGAGGTCCGTCCAGTATCTATGATAAAAATGCTCCTGAATTCAATTCTGAAATTCTTAAGCTTGATATTCCGATTCTTGGTCTTTGCTACGGACATTATGTACTTCAAACCGGTTACAACGGAAAAGCCCAAAAAGCTTTGGTCGGAGAATTTGGTTTTGCAACTTTAGAGCTGAATCAAAATGTAAAGTGTCCGCTGTTTGAAGAAATTGCAAGTCCTCAGCAAGTTTGGATGAGCCATCAGGATGCTGTTGTAAAACCGGGAGACGGATTTGAAACTGTCGGCTCAACAAAGGACTGCGAATTCGCCGCACTCCAAAATCTTGAAAAAAAACGTTTCAGCCTTCAGTTTCACTGCGAAGTAAAAGATACTCCTTGCGGAAATAAGATTCTTGAAAACTTTGCAAAGTTCTGCGGAATGGAAAAAAACTGGGATCAGGACACGGTACTAAATCACATAATCGATTCTATAAAAAATCAGGCAGATGATAAAAATGTTCTTCTCTTTTTAAGCGGCGGAGTTGACTCCACTGTGGCGTTCGCGCTTTTAAACAAAGCGTTGGGACAGAAAAGAGTTTTGGGACTTCACATAGACAACGGCTTTATGCGCAAGAATGAAAGCAAGAAAGTGGAAGAGGCATACAAAAACCACGGATTTTCAAATTTCATTGTTGAAGACGCAAGCAAAACTTTCTTAAAGGCTGTAGAAAATCTTACCGATCCTCAGAAAAAAAGAATGGCTATTGGTGAAAATTTTATTACAGTACGCAACGAAGTTGTGGCAAAACAAAAGTTTGATGAAAACAAATGGCTTTTAGCGCAGGGAACTTTGTATCCGGACATAATTGAAAGCGGCGGAACAAAAAATTCAAATGTAATAAAAACTCATCATAACCGCGTAGACGGAATACAAAAGCTCATTGAAAAAGGCTTGATTATTGAACCCCTAAAAGATTTATACAAAGATGAAGTTCGCGCAATTGGAAAAAAACTTGGACTTGAAGACGAACTTGTAATGCGCCATCCTTTCCCTGGTCCTGGATTAAGCATCAATGTGCTTTGCTCCAACGGGACAATGACAGACAATGACAAAGAAGAATTTAAAAAAGCGCAGGAAGAAATTTCAAAAGTTCAACTTGAAATGTTCTGCGAAAAATGCTCTGAGAATCTTGAAAAATATATTCTGCCTGTAAAATCTGTAGGCGTTCAGGGAGACTTCCGCACTTACAGATTTCCGTCTGTAATCAGTTTTGCAAAAACAGAAAACGGATTTTATCATCTTCCAAAAAAATGGGAAAAACTTGAAGCCGCATCAAGCCAGATTACAAACAGCGCGTCATTTATAAACAGAACGATAATCCGCTTGTGGCAAAATCCTTCGGTAAAAGACGAAGCCTTAAAGCTTCAGGAAGGCTACTGCACAAAAGACAGATTGGATCAGACACGTGATGCCGACGACATAGTTCTTACCGCTCTTCATAAAAGCGGCTGGTACAATAAAATTTTCCAGCATCTTACAATCAATTTGCCTTACGCTTCTTCAAAGGAAAGATGCAGTTTTGTATTGCGTCCGCTTTGCTCAGAAGATGTAATGACAGCAAGGTTTGCTCAGCTTCCGCAGAATCTCCTTATGGATATTGTGCAGGAAATTTCCAAGCTGCCTTATGTTGATGCGATATTTTTTGATCTTACAAACAAGCCACCTGCAACATTCGGATGGGAATAAATTTTCAATGCTGAAAAAGATTTGCAAAATTTTTTTTCAGCACTTTCAATTTAAAAATGTAAAGGAATTTTATGCTTGAACTTTCTGAATATAAAACTATTTTGGACACAATCCCTGCTGCGGTTATTATTGCAGTTCCAGTAAAGCAGGACGAAAAAATAACGGACTTTTCAATTGTCTATGTAAATGAATGTTTCAGAAACCTTACAAAAAATTTTATAAAGGAAGGCGTTCTGTTTTCAAGTTTCAAGGAAAAAATCAGCCAAGATATAAACTGGTTTGACATGGCGGTTGAAACTATAAAAACAAAAAAAACAATTGAAGAAACTTTTTACTCGCATAACTTTTCTATATGGATTCAGCTTGTGGAAAAATGCGTACCGGGCGATTACGTTGCAGTTTCGCTGACAAACGTCTCGCAGGCAAAAGAATACGAGTCCGCGCTAAGCGAGCAGAACAAAAAACTTGAGGAAGTAACAAGCCAGCTAAAGTCAAGCAGACTGAATTTGGATTCGCAGCTAAAAAATATCCAGCAGCTAAACGAGCAGCTTTTGTTTGCGGCATATCACGATTCCCTTACCGACCTTTACAACCGTTCATGGCTTTCTACAATGATGAAAGTTCAGATAAAAGAAACGACTGAAAAAAATGAAAAGTTTGGAATTCTTTTGTTTGACATTGACAACATGAAAGACATCAATGATTCAAGAGGACACAACGCAGGAGATGAGCTTTTAAAGCAAGTTGCGACAATCCTCAAGCTGATGGAATCAAAAACAGTTACAGCGACAAGGTTCGGCGGAGATGAATTTGTGCTTTTATACAAAAACATAAAAGACCGCGATGAAGCTATAGAAATTTCAAAGAAAGCCCTTCGATTTTTAAATGCGGAAGGAATTGGAATTTCAGGCGGAATTTCAATCTTTCCAGACGATTCAAAAAAAACCGAAGACCTTTTAAAGTTCGCTGACATGGCAAAAATCGAAGCAAAGAAAAACGGCAAAAACAACGTTGCCTGTTTCCATTCGCTCATGCAGGAAAAATTCCTAAGCAAGCTGAATATTGAAACAAAAATGTCAAAGGCAATGGCAAGCAGAAATTTTCAGCTTTATTATCAGCCGCAGTTCGACGCAAAGACAAAAGAGCTTCGCGGATTTGAAGCGCTTCTTAGATGGTACGACAGCGACTTGGGCTGGATAAGTCCTGAGCAATTCATTCCGCTTGCAGAAGAAACTCACCTTGTTGTTCCGCTCGGCGACTGGGTTATGACAACCGCGCTTGCAACAATCAAAGAATGGGAAATGAAATTCAGCTTCAATGGGATAATGTCTGTGAATGTTTCTCCAGTTCAGTTTGTTCAAGAAGATTTTATTGAAAAGCTGTTTAAGAAAATTGAAAAATCCGGAATAGACAAAAAACATCTTGAGATTGAAATTACAGAAGGTGTTCTTATTGACAACGTGGAAGACACAATATCCAAGCTGAACAAAATAAGAGAGCAAGGCGTAGGACTTTCGCTCGATGACTTTGGAACAGGATATTCTTCTTTAAGATATTTACAGCTTCTGCCTCTTACAACTTTAAAAATTGACAAATCTTTTGTTTCAAATATCGCGGAAAAAGACGGATTTGAAGCAAACCTTACAGAAAGCATTATCTCGCTTGTTTCCAAAATGGGATTGAACACAATTGCGGAAGGCGTTGAAAATGAAGAGCAGCTGAAAATGATTCAGAAATTCAACTGCCGCACAATTCAAGGATTCTTGCTTGGAAAACCAATGCCAAAAGAGCAATGCGAAAAACTTCTTGTAGAAAACTTGAGCAAAACTTCTAGCTAGAAGTTTTAAGCCTTGCCATTTCCGTCGGGAATTCTATATTCGAAATATTTCACTCTGCCCTGTTCCACTGCCAGCTTGATTTGTTTTTCCCGCGGACTTAGCTTGCTCTGCCCGGACTTTACTTCTATAAAATAAATTTCTTCTATATCGCTTCCTTCCGCGCACCCCGGAAAAGCTACAAAATCAACAGGCTTACCCACAAAACGGACATCGCCTGGATTGCACGGAAAACCTGGCAAAAACGGCGCAATCTGCTCGCTGAACTGCCCACCCAAAACTGAACGGCTTCTGTTCACGGCGTCTTTTCTTTGCTTCTTAAATTCTGAAACGTTTTTTAACTTTTGCACAATCCGGCCCAAAACAAAACCAGTCAGCATCATGCAAATCATTGAAATGCAAAAAATAAATTTTCCGTTTAAAAGTTCGTGCACTGTTGAAATTTCCATGATTCAATTTTATCATATCAGCATGAAAAGAAAAATCTTATTGATTTCAGTTTTGCTGATTTTTGCATCTTCATTTTTTGCGCATGAAAATTCAGAAAGTGTTAAATTCGAATTTAAATATCAGAAAGGAGATCGCTACAGAATTCTTTCAACAGTTGACGAGGACATTTTTGTAAATCACCGCAAAAGCCATCATTCAATAATAGTAAACAGGGTTTCCGCTGAAATCACAGACGTAACAAAAGACGGACAAGGAATTCACGACTGCATTTTTATGACGACAGAAGATTCCACAGGAACTTTCACAGGCGCAAGATTTTCTTACGGAAAAGATTACAAAAGCATTTTCAAAAGAAGCAAAAACGGAACTTACACAATCGCAGATGAATATTTTATGCCGACCGTACGCGATGTTCCAATTTTTCCAGACAGAGAAATTTTGCCGGGAGAAAAATGGACTGCAAAAGGACACGAAGCCCACGACTTAAGAAAAGGATTTGGAATTGAAAAACCATACAAAGTTCCTTTCAACGCCGAGTACACATACGAAGGACGCGATGAAAATTCCGGGCTTTATAAAATAAGAGTCCGCTACACGATGTACATGGAAAATCCTCCGGTGCAAAACTATGACCTTGACGACTATCCAGTTACAACCCGTGGATTCAGCGACGAGACAATTTTTTGGGACAATGAAAAAGGCTCAATTGATCACTATTCAGAGTCGTTCAAAATTTTTATAGAAACTGCCGCAGGAAATATTTTTGAATTCAGGGGAACTGCCCATGCAGAAGTTACAGAATTCGCAAGGACAAATACAACTGAAAACATTTCTTCCGTGCAGAAAAAAATAAAAGAGCTTGGACTTGAAAATGTTACCGTAAAGCCAGATGAAAAAGGACTTACAATAGCAATAGAAAATATTCAGTTTGAGCCAGACAGCGCGATTCTTTTGGAAAGTGAAAAAATTAAAATTCAGCAGATTGCAAAAATTCTTGAAAACTGGCCGGACAACGACATTTTAGTCACAGGGCACACAGCACTTGCCGGAACAGAAAAAATGCGGAAAATCCTAAGCGAAGAAAGAGCAAGCACGGTGGCAGAATATTTAATCGGACTGAATGTGCGGGACAGATTCCACGTGTTTACACAAGGCTTTGGAGCAGAACGCCCTGTTGCAACAAACAGAACCGAAGAAGGAAAAGCAAGAAACCGCCGCGTTGAAATCACAATTATGGATAAATAGTTCAGCGGAAATTTTTAAAGCAAAAGTCTGTTGACCAATATTTCTTTTCCAATTAGACTTATAGGAATTATGGACTTTGGCTTTATTCATCAAGTGATTCCTCTGTACGAAAAAGCTGCGATTCTGACTTTAAAAGCCGGACTTGCAGGAGTTGTTCTTTCGATTGCGCTTGGACTTTTTTGCGCTGTAATCCGCTACTGGAAAATTCCTGTCGCAAAAGAAATTGTAAAGACATACACAGAACTTTCACGGAACACGCCATTGTTAATCCAGTTGTTTTTTTTGTATTTTGCTTTTCCAAAAATGGGAATAAAACTTTCTTCTGAGCAATGCGGAATAATCGGCCTGACTTTTTTAGGCGGAAGCTATATGGCTGAAACGTTCAGAAGCTCGCTTGAAACAGTCGGAAGAGTTCAGCTTGAATCAGGAAGATGCATCGGTCTTACGGAATTTCAGATTGTGAGATTTGTAATTCTTCCGCAGGCATTTTCAGTTTCCATACCGGGAATTTGCGCAAACACAATGTTCCTTATAAAAGAAACTTCAATGTTCAGTGCAGTCGCGCTTGCAGACCTTATGTACATTGCAAAAGATTTAATAGGACTGTATTACAAAACAGAAGAAGCTCTTTTTCTTTTGGTTGTTTCATATTTTATTTTACTTTTACCAATAACAATTTTAAGTTCATTTGCAGAAAGGAAGCTCCGCTATGCACAGTTCGGAAATGCTTGATTCAATTATAAATTCATTCAGCGTAATTTTCATGGGGAAAAATTTTCTGCGCCTTTTGCAGGGACTTCTTGTTACAATTGAAATTGCGGCAGTTTCTGTAGTATTTTCAATAATACTTGGATTTTTGCTCGGCGCGCTTATGACTGTAAAAATAAAACCGCTTCAGATTATCTGTAAAATTTATCTTGAGTTTATGCGCATTATGCCTCAGCTCGTTTTGCTTTTTTTGGCGTACTTCGGACTTACAAGAGCATTCGGAATTTCAATCAGCGGAGAGGCGGCGTCTGTTCTCGTGTTCACACTTTGGGGGACTGCCGAAATGGGAGACCTTGTGAGAGGTGCGCTTGAAAGCATTCCACGACATCAGTACGAAAGCGCAAAATCAATCGGACTTAATGAAAAGCAGATTTACATTTATGTAATTATTCCCCAGACTTTGCGCCGGCTTATTCCGCTTGCCATGAATTTAATTACAAGAATGATAAAAACAACTTCAATTGTAGTTTTTGTCGGCGTAATCGAAGTTGTAAAAATCGGTCAGCAAATAATTGACGCGAACAGACTTACAGTTCCTACAGCCGCAATCGCAGTCTATGCTGTAATTTTTTTCATGTACTTTATAGTTTGCTGGCCGCTTTCAATTCTTGCAGGAAAACTTGAAAAACGTCAGAAAGACAATTAAAACTTTGGAGTAAAAAATGAGCTTGCTTGAAATAAAAGACATAAAAAAAGAATTTCCAAAAGTCGGAGGAATTCTAAACGGAGTTTCGCTTGAAGTTGAGCGCGGAGAAGTCGTAGTAATTCTAGGACCTTCAGGCTGCGGAAAAAGCACGCTCCTAAGATGCATAAACGGACTTGAAGAAATTCAGCAAGGCGAAATTCTTTTAGACGGAGAAATAATCAGCAACAGAAAAAAGAATATGCATTTAATCCGCCAAAAAATCGGAATGGTTTTTCAAAGCTATGATTTGTTTCCGCATTTAACTGTTGAAAAAAATATTTTGCTTGGACCTGTAAAAGCACAGGGAAGAAATCCTGATGAAGTAAAAAAAGAAGCAGTGCTTTGGCTTGAAAGAGTCGGGCTTATTGAAAAAAAAGATTCGTATCCAAGGGAACTTTCCGGCGGTCAAAAACAGAGAGTTGCTATTGTCCGCGCGCTCTGTATGCATCCAGAAGTTCTTTTGTTCGATGAAGTTACAGCGGCTCTTGATCCGGAAATGGTGCGGGAAGTTTTGGATGTAATGGTGAATCTTGCAAAAGAAGGGCGCACAATGGTGATTGTAACCCATCAGTTGGAATTTGCCCGTGCGGTTGCAGACAGAATTGTTTTCATTGATGAAGGAAAAATTGTAGAAATATCAAAGCCGGAACAGTTTTTCAACAATCCGAAAACTGAACGCGCCAGAAAATTCCTAAAAGCCTTCATGTTTGACAAAATAAAAAATAGTTGAAATTGCGCTTGACATTTTCCTATCAAATAAGTATGTTTATTCTATCTTAAACAAAAGAGGTAGAACTATGAAAACAAAAAACGGAATTATTCTTGCCGCCGGAATTGCAGCAATCCTTGCTTTATTTTCAGCCTGCGTAAAAGAAAACAAAACTTCCGCAAGAACTGTTGAGCAGATAAAGAAAAGCGGAGAAATAAAAATAGCAGTTTTCAGCGACAAAAAGCCATTTGGATATGTTGATGAATACGGCGAATACCAAGGCTATGATGTTTACTTTGGAAACCGCATTGCAAAAGACCTCGGTGTAAAAGTAAAATATGTTCCAGTTGAAGCCGCAAGTCGTGTTGAATTTCTTGTTACAGGAAAAGTTGACATTGTTCTTGCAAACTTCACTGTAACTCCAGAACGCGCAGAAAAAGTTGACTTTGCGCTTCCGTACATGAAAGTTGCTCTTGGTGTTGTTTCCCCGGAATCTGCTCTTGTTACAAAGCCGGAAGACTTGATTGGAAAAAAACTTATAATCAGCAAAGGAACAACTGCTGAAACTTACTTTACAAAAAATTATCCAGAAGTTGAACTTTTAAAATTCGATCAGTATGCAGAAGCCTACTCCGCCCTTCTTGACGGAAGAGGAGCTGGAATGTCAACAGACAACACAGAAGTTCTTGCCTGGGCTTTGGAAAATCCGGGATACAAAGTCGGAATCGAAAGTCTTGGAGAACTTGACACAATTGCCGCCGCAGTTCAAAAAGGAAACACAAGCCTTCTTGAATGGATCAATAATGAAATCGTAGAACTCGGAAAAGAAAATTTTTTCCATGCTGATTATGAAGCGACTCTTCGTTCAACTTATGGAGCAGAGTCTGACGCAGATGCTCTTGTAGTTGAAGGCGGAAAACTTTAATAAAACAAAAAGAAGCCGTAAAAGAGATTGCTTGCAAAAAGCAGTCTCTTTTTTTTAATGAAAATTATGTGGTTAATTTTTGCAATTTTATCTTCCGTATTTGCCGCGTTAACTTCAATTCTTGCAAAAATAGGAATTGATGGCGTAAACTCAAATCTTGCAACAGCAATAAGAACTGCGGTTGTTCTTGCGCTGTCTTGGCTCATGGTTTTTGTAACAGGCGTGCAATCCGGCATTTCCGAAATAAACAAAAGAAACTGGATGTTTTTAATTCTTTCGGGACTTGCAACAGGAGCTTCATGGCTATGCTATTACAAGGCGCTTCAAATCGGGGAAGCTTCAAAAGTTATTCCAATCGACAAAATGAGCGTTGTACTCACATTGATTCTTGCTTTTATTTTTCTGCATGAACAGTTCACGGCAAAGACACTGGTAGGCATAATTTTTTTGACCACCGGAACAATTCTTATGATAAAATAAATTTCAAAATTTTTTCAGTCTTTCTGGCAATGTATAAAAGTCAGCTCGTGCTTGTTGTAATTCAAATGCACAACTTTACTGTCTGGAATTTCTTCAAACTTTGAAATCAAATTCCAGTCAGTTTTTCCTTGCATTTTTATTGTGCAAATCATTTTTTTTGTTTTTCCGCTTTCAAGCCACATTTTTATCCATTCAAGAAGACGCTCAGGATAGCAAATCACATCGCTAAAAACCCAGTCAAATTCTCCAAGCGATTCAGGCTTCAATGTAAAAGCGTCATGTGCCAAAAATTCCACGAGCGGATTTTTCATTAACGACGGAACAAGCTCGCTTCTGTCAACTGCAAAAACTTTTGCGCCTAAATTCACAAGAACATAAGTCCAGCCGCCGGGACACGCTCCAGCTTCAAAGCATCTTGAAGAATCAGAAGGAAGTCCGCAGCCAAAAATGCTGTCTGCAACAGAAAGACTTTCCTGAATTTTTAAATATGCGCGGCTTGGAGGATTTTCGTGATCTTCTATAAATGAAATTTTTCCGGCAGGAAGCGGACTGGAAGTTTTTGCAGAAGCAATCATCATGTTTTTATCAAGCAAACAAAACAGCCCGATTTCTGATGCAGGAAGTTTTACAGGAAAAGTTTTGGGTTTGAAATTTATATACGGAAGTTTTTCTTGAATCAATGCGGATCTTCTAAAACAAGTTGAACTGCATGAAGCCCATGAACGCTGAATTTTTTTCAGTTCAACAGCGGCTTCTCCAATTGAATCAAATTTCAAAATGAAAGGCTCAAGCATCGCGCTTCTACAAAAATAAGGAACTTTAAAAGTTCCGTCAGAATTTTTTGCGTTGTAGTCAGGAATATATAGAAGTTCTCCGTAAGAAACAGCATTTTCCATAGAAAAAGAAAAACGTTCTTTCAACTCGTCCTTTAAAATTCCATCCATTTCTGGAAAAGGAAGAAACGCCACGCCTGAATTTTTTTCTATTGAAATGCTCATTCTACAAATTCCGCTTCAGGAGAAATAATCATATCTGCAAGATCAGGATTTTCTTCAGAATTTTCCTGAAGGCTGTTTATAAAGGAAGCCAACGCAGGAGAATCTGGAGAACGCAAAATCTTAAATCCAATTTCAGTTTCACTTTCGTCTTCGTTTTTCCATTTTGGAACACAGACAAATTCAAGCGGACGTGAAAAATCCTGCCGAGAAAAAGTTATAAAAACTGTATACTCCTCTTCTGTATCTACAAAAACAGGATTTGGAAAATGCGCGCTGAATCCAGACATGCTAATATCTTCAAGGACTCCGGGCAAGGCGCAGATACGTTCGCAATCAATGCGCCCAATTTCATTAAAACGCTCTTCCCCTCTGAGTTCCTTTTTCATATCAGTTCATAACCTCTTCGCTGAGTTTCATAATCATGTCGTAAATCGGTTTTCCGCCCGGAACCATAGGGAGAACCATTTCGTCAATGTCAACTTCAGCATCGATTACGGCCGGCTTTTTTGCTTCAAAAGCTTCCTTGAAAACTTTTTCAAATTCCTTTGCATTGCTTGCCTTGTATCCTTTAATTCCGTAAGCATCGGCAAGCTTGCACCAGTCAGGTCCAAAATCAAGAGTTGTCTGGCTGAATCTTTTTCCGTAGAAAAGACGCTGCCACATTCTTACATTTCCGAGCGCGTGATTGTCCACAACGATAATTACAATCGGAAGATTATAATGCTGAATCGTAGCAAGCTCGTTGCAGTTCATGCGGAATGAGCCATCGCCTGCAATATGCACAACACGGTTATTTTTGTCTGCAAATTGAACTCCCATCGCCGCGCCAGTTCCAAATCCCATTGTTCCAAGTCCGCCGGAAGTTATAAAAGTTCTAGGCTTTGTGAACGGATAAAACTGAGCAGTCCACATCTGATGCTGCCCAACTTCAGTTGTGATAAATGTATTTTCGCCTGCAATCTTGTTTATACATTCGCAGATAAATTTTGGATTTATAGAATGCTCTGGCTTTTTGTCGTAGCATTCAGGATATTCTTTTTTCCATGCCTGAATTTGCTCAATCCATTTCTTGCGTTCTTTCTTTTCAACGGAAGGAATAAGGCGATTAAGGATTTGCTTTAAATCTCCAACAAGAGATGTGTAAGCCGGAATATTTTTATTAATTTCCGCAGGGTCAATATCAATGTGAACAACTTTTGCATTCTGTGCAAATTTAGAAGAATCCAAGATAACACGGTCGCTGAATCTTGAGCCAAGAGAAATCAAAAGGTCGCATTCAGTAACACCCATGTTGCTTGCTTTTGTTCCGTGCATTCCAATCATCCAAGTGCATAACGGATGATTTGCCGGGAATGAAGAGCGAGCCATAAGACTTTCACTTACAGGAATATTTGCTTTTTCCGCAAGTTCCATAAGCTCTTTTTCTGCGCCGCTTATTCCAATTCCTCCGCCAGCATAAATAAAAGGACGTTCAGAATTATTTATAAGCTCAGCAACTTTTTTTATATTTTCTTCTGAAGGAATATTTATTTCAGCAATTCTTTTTAAATTTGAATGATTTTCTATGAGAATACCGTTTCTTTCATTTTCTTTTGAAAGCGGCTCAAATTCAACTTCCGCAGCAGTAACATCTTTTAAAATATCAATCAGAACAGGACCAGGCCGACCAGTCTTTGCAATGAAAAAAGCTTCACGGATAGTTTTTGCCAAATCCTTTACATCGCGAACCATGAAGTTCTGCTTTGTAATCGGCATAGTCACGCCTGTAATGTCGATTTCCTGAAATGTATCTTTTCCCAAAAGATTGTTTGGAACATTGCAAGTTATTGCGACAATCGGGCTTGAATCCATGTATGCAGTTGCGATTCCTGTTACAAGATTTGTAGCACCCGGACCGCTTGTTGCCATGCACACTCCGACTCTTCCAGTTGCGCGCGCATACCCATCCGCGGCATGGGCAGCACCTTGTTCATGCGCAGTCAATATGTGGTTTATTCTACCTGAATTTTTATAAAGAGCATCATAAATGTTAAGAATGTTTCCACCCGGATAACCAAAAACAGTATCAACACCCTGCTCAATAAGGCATTCTATAACAACTTGTGAACCTGTAATTTTCATTTCTTAATATTTCCTTTTTATTTTTATTTACTGAAGAATCGCTCCCTTGTCGGCTGAACTTACCAGTTTTGCGTAGCGGGCAAGGTAGCCGGTTTTTACTTTTGGCTCAGGGGCAACCCACTTCGCTTTTCGGGCGGCAAGCTCCTCATCGCTTACTTCAAGATGGATTTTGTAGTTGTTTATATCCAAAGTGATTTTGTCGCCTTCCTGAACAAGCGCAATCGGACCGCCTACAGCCGCTTCCGGAGAGCAGTGTCCCAAAGACGCGCCGCGTGTAGCACCGCTGAACCTTCCGTCGGTGATAAGAGCAACCTGCTTGTCCAGCCCCTGGCCTGCAAGAGCCGCGGTAACCGCAAGCATCTCTCGCATTCCCGGACCGCCTTTCGGACCTTCGTAGCGGATTACAACAACATCGCCCGCCTTAATCTGCGCCTTCTGGACAGCTTCCATGGCCTCGCTTTCGTCGTTGAACACGCGCGCAGGTCCTGTGTGGTTCATAAGCTCAGGAGCGCAGGCTGAACGTTTTACAACAGTTCCATCCGGCGCAAGGTTTCCGAACAAAACCGCAATTCCGCCGTTGTCGCTGAACGGATTTTCAATCGGACGCAGAATTTCCGGATTTCTGTTTTTTACACCTTTGATGTTTTCCGAGATAGTCTTTCCTGTGGCGGTAATCAAAGATGTGTTGATAAGATTCTTTTTTGCAAGCTCAGCAAGAACAGCCTGCACACCGCCGGCATCATCCAGCTCGCACATAAAAGTGTGTCCAGCAGGAGCCAAGTGGCAAAGGTTCGGAGTCCTTTCTGAAATCTTATTCACCTCGTGCAGGTCAATGTCAATTCCGGCCTCATGCGCAATCGCCGGAACGTGCAGCATTGTGTTGGAAGAACAGCCGAGCGCCATGTCCGCTGTAAGCGCATTGCGGAAATTTTCAGCGGTCATCATCTGCCGGGCGGTAATTCCTTTTTTATACAAATTCATGACAGCCATACCTGCGTGCTTCGCAAGCGCGATTCTTTCGCCGGTAACAGCAGGAATTGTTCCGTTTCCAGGAAGCCCAAGGCCAAGAACTTCAGTCAGGCAGTTCATTGAGTTCGCTGTGAACATTCCGGAACAGGCTCCGCAGCCCGGACAAGCGCGATGCTCCATTTCCTTAAGCTGTTCCTCAGTGATTTTTCCGACCGCAAGCCCGCCTACAGCCTCGAACATATCAGTAAGCGAAAGATTCTTGCCGGAATAAGGATTTGAAGAATCATTTCCCGGAAGATGTCCCGGCATCATCGGCCCGCCGGAAACAAATACAGTCGGCAAATCAAGGCGCGCGGCAGCCATAAGCATACCAGGAACAATCTTGTCGCAGTTAGGAATCATAACAAGAGCGTCAAACTGATGGGCCTTCGCGACACATTCAACGCTGTCGGCAATCAGCTCGCGGGTAACAAGCGAATATTTCATTCCCTCGTGCCCCATCGCGATTCCGTCGCAAACGCCAATCGCAGGGAATTCAATCGGAGTTCCGCCTGCCATTCTAACACCGGCCTTAACAGCCTCTGCAATCCGGTCAAGCTCAATGTGCCCCGGAATAAGTTCATTTTTTGCGCAAATAACGCCGACAAGCGGCTGATTCAATTCCTCATCAGTATAACCAGAAGCATAAAAAAGAGAACGGTGCGGTGCGCGTGCCGTACCTTTGCAGGCATTGTCAGATTTTTTTGTCATAGTCGAACCTCGGTATAAAAACTTCCTCTAACAAACAGAAGTTTTAAAATTCATTTTTTATATTAAATAACTTCAAAAGCCAGTCGATTTTTGAAACTATTTTCCATTATACAGAAATACATAGATTTGTAAAAGTCAGAGCTTTTTAAAAGACAAACTGAATTGCAGCGCAAAAATTATCTTCTTCCAAAAGCCTCAAGATTTGCAAGTCCTCTTTTAAACTGCGGAATTCTTGCACAAGCTGTCGTATTCAGCGGACTTGTTTCGCCTCGCTTAAGAAAATGATATGCAACTCCAGCAATCATCGCACCATTGTCTCCACATAATTTTAAGGGAGGAAAAATGCAGTTGATTTCATTATGTTCTGCAAGCATTGCCCTAAGCCGTGAATTGGCAGCAACTCCGCCACCAGCAACAACAGTTTTCAGCCCGGTATCTTCCACTGCCCTAAGCAATCTTGAAACCAAAGTTCTGCAAGCAGTCTCCTGAAAAGATGCCGCAATATTTTCAACTGATTTTTCAAAGCCTGAATTTAAAAACATATCAGCCTGATGAATTACAGCAGTTTTCAATCCGCTGAAAGAAACATCATAACGATGATCACCCTTGTCAAGTTTTGGAAGAGGAAAACTGAACGCCTCTGGATTTCCGTTTTTAGCAAGCTTGTCAATTATAACTCCTCCCGGATAACCCAAGTCATAATATTTTGCAACCTTGTCAAACGCCTCGCCCACGCTGTCATCAATTGTAGTTCCTAAAATTTCCAAGTCGTCAAAGCCGTTCACTTTTGAAATAATGCTGTGTCCACCGGAAACCAAAAGTCCAATATACGGATAAGAAATGTCATTTTCAAGATGAGCAGCATACATATGTCCAAGCATATGGTTAACAGCTATAAAAGGTTTGCCCGAAGCCCATGCCAAAGTTTTTCCAAAAGTAAGTCCTACCAAAAGCGCGCCCATAAGTCCCGGACGATTTGTAGCGGCAATAGCATCAACTTCATCAAGAGTCAAATGAGATTCCTCAAGGCTTTGTCTTACAACCGGAAGAATCCATTCAGCATGCTTGCGGCTTGCAATCTCTGGAACAACGCCTTTGTAAATCTGATGAAAAGGAATTTGAGTTGCAACAACATTGCTTAAAATTTTTCTGCCGTCTTCAACAATCGCGCAGGCTGTTTCATCACAAGAAGATTCTATTCCAAGAACTTTCATATATACTCCAATAAATTCCAAGTAAAATTATTTTTGAATTTGCGAAGGAAAAGCAATCTTGTATCCTTTTTGCTTTAAATACGGATACATATCATTTAAAAGCTGCGGAAGAATCTTTGCAGATTTATCAACGTGGCCAATCATTATAACTTTTCCATTTTTATTTGCAATTCCAAGTCCGCGGTAAATTTGAGCAAGCATTTCATCTTTAGAAATTATATCATCAATAAAAACATCACGCTCAAGAATTTTCATGTCCCGTTCCAATGCGGCTTGAGGAGCTTTTGTCTGCGCGGAAGTTCTGGAATCCACAAAGAAAATTCCGTTGTCAAGAACAGCATCAAGAACCGCTCCAATTTTCATAACATCGCAAGTTATAAGGGAACCTTCATGATTGTTAAGACCTTTTATCGGTCCGATTTCCGCAATATTTTCTGAAACCTGTTTATAAACTTCGCTCAAAGACATATCAGGCAAAATCGCACCCGCTCCGGGATTAAGCTTCAGATTCTGGGCTTGCATTGGCTGATGAAGCATAAGCTCCTGTCCAGAATTTCTTACAATTGCCGCACAATCTTTTGAATGCGCAAGCTTTGGGAGAACCGCAACAGCAATCGGAAAAGGAAGACTCGTGTAAAGCTTTAAATTATAAGTATCATATCCTCCGTCATCAATTATAAAAACAAGAGTCGCTCCATTTTTTGCAGGCGGAATCGAATATTTTTCAACTTTTATTTCTTCAGTTTTTTTCGCAGGCGGATTCACAGAAGCAATCTTCGGCTCGTCTTTTTTTATTTCCTGCTTGGAAACTGGCTGAGGCTTTTTCTCTTCAGATTTTTTTTCAACTGGAACTTTTTTTATTTCAGGCTGAATATCGACCGGCTTTTGAACAGCTTCTTTTTTTTCAGGCTGAACATTTTTCGGCTGATTTTTGTTTTCTGCAACTTTATTTTTTTCAGCAAATTTATTCTTTTGTTCCTGACGCAAAACTTGCTGCTCAACATTTTGAACTTTTGGCTGCTTCTCTTTTTTGGGAGATGAAAAAACAAAAGCCATGGAAAGAAAAACCGCGCACAAAAAAATAATCAATGCGGACAAAAGCATGACTCTTTTATTATCAAGAATTATCTTTGGCTTCTTTTTACGAGGGCTTCGTTTTTTTGCAGTTCTTTTTATATTTTGTTTTTTTGCAGCCATTTTTTATCAATAAAGAATTTTTAGCAAAGCTATAAGTTTGCATCTGGCACAATCAAATTAAAAATGCGATCCAAATCTTCAGAAGAAAAATAATTTATAGAAATTGTTCCCTTGCTGAATCCGCCTTTCAACTGAACTTTTGTTCCAAGCCGCTCAATCAGTTTTTGCTCAAGCGCCGCAAGATTTGGATCTTTTTTTGGCTCTGGTTTTAAATCTGTTTTAGCAGCTGAAGAAATTCCACTTTTCATTTCCTTGGCAATATTTTCGGACTGTCTTACAGAAAGTCCCTGCCCGATTATTTTTCCAAAAAGAATCCGCTTGTCAGAATCATTTTCCAAGCTCAAAATAGCGCGCGCATGTCCAGAAGAAATTGAATCCGTAACAAGAGCTTTTTGAATGTCTTCCGGAAGCTTTAAAAGCCGAAGACAGTTTGCAACAGTAGATCTGTTTTTTCCAACGCGTTCCGCAACCTGATCCTGCGTTAAATTTCCAAGCTCCATCAAATCATAATAAGCCTGGGCCTCTTCCAGCGCATTCAAATCCGTACGCTGAATATTTTCTATAAGCGCAACTTCAAGTTTTCTTTGCTCCGAATACTTTCTAAGCTGAACAGGAATTTTTTTAAGACCTGCGGCTTTTGCTGCTCGGGTACGGCGTTCACCAGCAATGATAAAAAATGTTCCGTCGTTTGCATCTTCTATTATTACAGGTGAAAGAATTCCTTCATTGCGAACTGATTCTGTAAGCTCTGCAAGTTTTTCATCATCAAAGTAAGTTCGAGGCTGACGAGGATTCGGTTTTAAAAGAGCCGGATCAACCCAAAGCGTTCCATTTTCATCGGAAGAAATTCCTGTCGGAAGATTTAAATTTACAGGAGACGCATTTTCCTTAAGCTGAACTCCATTCTCAGAAATTTCCTCGGACAAATCAGCTTCCTGCATCAAGGCTCCAAGACCTTTTCCTAATCCCTGATGTTTAGCCACGGCTGATTACCTCTTCTGCAAGCCTCTGATAGCTTTTTGCGCCAACACAATTCGGATCATAAACACAAATCGGCTCGCCATGTGAAGGTGCTTCTGAAAGTCTTACGTTGCGCGGAATAATTGTATTAAAAACAACATCCTTAAAATAGCTTTTTACCTGCATAACAACATCCTGCGCAAGACGAGTTCTTGAATCATACATAGTAAAAAATATTCCGCCGATTACAAGATTTTTATTTATGCTTTCCTGGACTTTTTTTACTGTCTGCAAAAGAAGGGTGATTCCTTCAAGCGCAAAATATTCACACTGCATAGGAACAAGAACAGCATCTGCGGCGGCAAGCCCATTCAATGTAAGAATTCCAAGGGAAGGCGGACAGTCAATCAGAATGTAATCATATTTTTCACGGACAGGAGCAAGGGCATTCTTTAAAAAGTACTCGCGGTTTTCCTGATCTACAAGCTCAATCGCCGCGCCAGACAAATCAATAGATGCACTTATGACATCAAGATTTTTTACACCCGAATGCTTTATAGTTTCATCAATAGTGGACTGCCCCGCAAGAAGCTCGTAAATGGTAGGCTTTTTTTTGCTGACTCCAACGCCGCTAGACATATTTCCCTGACTGTCAAAATCAACGAGCAGAACTTTTTTTCCGCCGACAGCAATATATGCCCCGATATTTATAGCAGATGTAGTCTTGCCAACGCCACCTTTCTGATTAACAAAAACAAATACCTTTCCCATGATTAAACCATTATAAATTATATAGTAATAATTTTCAATTAATATGAGCCAGTTTCAAACTTCCGCCAAAATTGAAAGAAAATTTTATTGCTGTGCTTTTAATGCAGAAACTGAAAACTTCTGCTTGTAAAGTCTTGCAAAATAAAAAATTTCTGCCACAGCGGTAATCGTCCAAGAAAAAGCAAAAAGCAAATAAAGCGATTCAATTGTTTTAAAATATGCAAACACGCTAAAAATCCAGGCAATTCTAAAAACACAAGAGCCAAGAATAACAATTACAGTCGGAACGGAAGTCTGTCCAAGTCCGCGGGAAGCTGCAATAGTGCAATCCATAAATGCTGAAATGCAGTAAGAGAAAGCCATTATCGAAAGTCGCCTCATTCCAAGTTCTATAATTGCAGAATCTGAAATAAAAATCGAAATAAAATTTCTTCCGAAGATAAAAAGTAAAATTCCCAAGAACAATGCAAAACAAAATGAGCAGGCAAGACTTATAAAATAACTTTTTAAAACTCTGGATTTTTTTTCGGCACCGTAATTCTGTCCTATGAAAGTTGAGCAAGCAACGTAAAACGCGCTCATAATATTGTAAACAAGCGGATCTGAATTTGAAGCCGCAGAATTTGCAACAACCATAGAAGCGTCAAAAGAATTAACTCCAATCTGAATAAAAAGATTTGCGAATCCAAAAATCGCATTCTGCAGCCCGGCAGGGATTGCAATCTTTAAAAGTCGGAAAAGTTTTGACTTATTGACTTTAAGTTTGGAAAAACGCAACGCAAGAGAATCAGTTTTTCTGTGCAGTTTTATAAAAACAAGGAATGCTGAAACATAAAGAGCGACAACACTTGCAATTGCAACTCCGGCAATATCCATTTTAAAATGAATGACTAAAAGCAAATCCAGTACAACATTGAAAATTCCAGAAATAAAAAGAAAAATCAAAGGCGACTTTGTGTCTCCTTCCGCGCTAAGAATTCCATTTCCGAAATTATAAAAAGCAAGAGCAGGAAGCCCGACCATGTAAATTCTAAAATACAAAACCGCACCTTCAATAAGAACCGGCTTTGTGCTCATCAAATTCAAAACGGAACGGGAAAAAATTATTCCGGCAGCACAAACAAGAAATCCAGCAACAAGGCAAACAATCGCGGAAGTATGAACAGTTTCGCAAATGTCCTTTTCATTTTTTGCGCCTATAAAAAAAGCCACAATGACATTAACGCCGGAACCAAATCCAATAAGAATTCCTGTGCACAAAAAAACAAGAATTGTCGTAGAGCCAACCGAGCCAACAGAAGACGAACTTGCAAAGCGTCCCAAAACGGCAATATCAGTCATGTTGAAAAAAGTCTGGAGAAGATTTGTAAAAATTAGAGGCAAACTGAAAATCAAAATATTTTTAAAAAGCGGACCTTCAGAAAAATCTTTTTTAACTGACATCTTTGTAACCCTTTCCGTAGAAATATATCACTTCTAATAAAAATGTAAAGGCTTAAAAAATGTGCTATCAGGGCAAACGCATTATAAATAATTTAAGTAAAGTTTGCGCGAAGGAACGGTTTCTGGGGCAAAAACACTCTGATTGCTGCGACCGCGTGAGCGGGCAATTCTATAGTTACTTTGCAATAATCAGCGTGTAGCACATTATTGCGCGATTTTGAACCAAGAAACCGTGTCTGGGAGCCAGTTTTATGCTGAATACATTTATAATGCGTTTGCCTTGAATGCGCTATCCTCAAAAACAAATGTTTGTGCTAATATAAAAATATGATTTTAAGCGCAGTATTTTCAAAGCCATCAAAAACTTGCCAGGAAATTTTTGGCAAGCCTTATATAAAAATTCGAATCTGGAAAAATCCATCTCCTTCCGCAAAAAAGCAAAATAAATTTCAAGCTGAATTTTTTACGGAAAAACAGGCATTCCAAAAAAGTTTCACTGCGGAACAAGCGCAGGAATTTATTGAAAAGCACGCAGGAACAGCTTTTAAAAACTGCATTGTAAAAACAGACACCGAAGAAATCACAACAATGGCAAATAAAAAAGGCGAAATAAAAGTTTTCAGAAAAGCTACAAAAAATTTTTCAGCGGAACAAAAGTTTTCAAATAATTTCAACCGAATAAAAAACTACATTCTGCAAGAAGGAAATCCAGTTCCATTTTTAATTGAGCTTGGAGTTATGACAAAAGACGGAAAAGTAGTCGCGCAAAAATATGACAAATTCCGGCAGATAAATAGATTCCTAGAATTTATAAACGATATAATTGAAAGCATTGAAAAACTGAACGGAGCTTCTTACACTCAGGAAAATCCTCTAAGAATTGTTGACTTCGGATCAGGAAAATCTTATTTAACTTTTGCGGTTTATTATTTTTTAACTGAGTTGAAAAAAATTCCTGCCTACATAACAGGACTTGATTTAAAAGAAGATGTAATAAAAAACTGCGATTCCCTTGCAAAAAAACTTGGATGCAAAAATCTTGAATTCAAAATTGGAAACATTGCAGATTATTCATCCGAAAAAAATCCAGACATCATAATCACGCTTCACGCCTGCGACACAGCAACAGACTTCGCGCTAGACTATGCAGTTAAACATAATGCAAAAGCAATTCTTTCAGTTCCTTGCTGTCAGCACGAAATAAACAGTCAGCTCGAAAAACAAAAAATCAAATCAGAAAGTCCGTTCGCTTCAATTGAAAGATTTGGAATTTTACGTGAACGATTTGCCGCAATTGCAACTGACGCAATCCGCGCAGAACTTCTTGAGCAATGCGGATACACAGTTCAGGTTTTGGAATTCATCGACATGAGCCACACTCCAAAAAACATTTTAATCCGCGCTGTAAAAAAACAGTCAGACAATTTTAAAAATAAAGAATCAAAAATCAGAATGAAAAGCCTGCTTGATGAACTTTACTGCAATCAGACACTTGAAAAACTTTTGAGCAAAGAATCAAAGCTATAGAAAAAAAAAATCAACTATGTTAGACTTAGTTAATTTTTTAATAAAAGGAAGCAGATATTATGGAAGAGAAAGAAATACTTGAAAGAGCTGCAAAATATATTGCAGAAGAAAAAGACGATTCTTTCCGCAAGGAAGTTGAAGATTTAGTTGCAAAAAAAGATATGGCTGAACTAGAAGACCGTTTCTATCAGAGTCTTGAATTCGGAACAGGCGGACTTCGCGGTGTAATGGGCGGCGGAACAAACCGCATGAACACACTCAACATTTCAAAAGCAACTCAAGGTCTTGCAAATTATTTAATCAAGGCTTTTCCAGAAGAAGCAAAGAACGGCACATTGAGCGCATGTGTAGCTTATGACAGCCGCCATAACCATGATAAATTTTCTGACATCACAGCAAGAGTTTTTGCCGCAAACGGAATCAAAGCATATCTTTTCACTTCTCTTCGCCCTACTCCAGAACTTTCTTATGCAATCAGAATTCTTGGATGCAAAACTGGCGTTGTTGTAACTGCAAGCCATAATCCTCCACAGTACAATGGCTACAAAGCTTACTGGGACGACGGCGCGCAGGTTGTTGAGCCACATGACAAAGGAATCATCGATGAAGTCAACGCAGTAAAAGAAGTAAAGCTTATAGAAAAAGACGAAGCTGTAAAAGCAGGAAAAATCGTTTTAATCGACAAGGAAATCGATGAAAAATTCCAGGCAATGATAAAGTCAAATCTTTATCGTCCTGAGCTTATAAAAGAAAAAGCAAGCAGCGTAAAAGTTGTATACACTCCGCTCCACGGAACTGGCGCAATGCACGTTGAAAAAGTTCTCGGCGACCTTGGACTGAATGTAATCACAGTTCCAGAACAACGCGAAGGAAACGGAGACTTTCCGACAGTAGAAAAGCCAAATCCGGAAGAAGCACCAGCGCTTAAAATGGCAGTTGAGCTTGCGGAAAAAGAAAAGGCTGATGTTGTAATGGCAACAGACCCAGACGCAGACAGATTCGGAACAGCATTTCCAGACAAAAACGGAAAATACGTTCTTGTTTCAGGAAACCAGATGGGTGCGCTTCTTGCAGACTATGTTCTTCTTTCAAAAAAAGAATTCAACAAGATGCCGGAAAAACCAGTTCTTATCCGCTCAATCGTAACTTCACCTTTCGTTGATTCAATTGCAAAAAAATACAATGTGGCTGTAAAAGAATGTCTTACAGGCTTCAAGTGGATTGCTTATGATGAAGGCCAGATGGAAAAAGACGGAAGCGGAAACTATGTATTCGGACTTGAAGAAAGCTACGGTTATCTTGTAGAAACAGAAGTTCGCGACAAGGACGGAATTTCAGCCGCGGCAATGTGCGCAGAAATGACACTTTACTGGGCAAGCAAAGGAAAATCACTCCTTGAGCATTTGAACGATATGTACAAGGAATACGGACTTTTTGAAGACCGCGCAATCAGCAAATATTTTCCTGGAGTACAAGGTCCAAAAATAATGGGCGGAATCATGACAAAGCTCCGCACAGAAGGACTTACTTCTCTCGGCGGAAAGAAAGTTATAAAAATCCGCGACATCCAGCAGCAGGTTGCTTTTGATCCGGCAAATCCGTCTTCAAAAGAAAACCTTCCTTGGCCAAAGAGCAATGTTCTTCAGTTCATTCTTGAAGGCGGAACAATTGTAAGCGCACGTCCAAGCGGAACAGAACCAAAGATTAAGTTCTACATAAACAGCACGGTTCCTGTTTCTGCAAAAACAGACGAAGCATTGGAAGAAGCAAAAAAAGCTGCCGACAAGCTCTGCTCAGATATTTCAGAAGAAATAAACGCAGTTCTTAACGCAGCAGGCTGAATTTAAAAAAACAACAATGGTATCCGTAATGATTTTTGCGGATGCCATTTTTTACAACTTATGGCATTTAAAATCTTCAACAGTTTTAGAAACCTCGCAAAGGAATTTTATTCAGGAAAAACTTTTGTGGCATTCGACACAGAAACCACAGGACTAAAAGCTGAAAAAGAATTCATAATAGAAATCGGCGCTGTAAAATTCAACTGCGATAGAATTATCGGTGAACCGTTTGATATTTTAATAAAGCCGCCAATAGAACTTCCGCAGTTCATAAAAGACCTAACACATATCACAGACAAAATGATTTCATGCTGCCCATGCGCAAAAGAAGCTGTCCCGCAGTTTTTAAATTTTGTCGGAGGAAAAGAAACTGTTCTTGTAGCGCACAATGCGCAGTTTGACTTAGGCTTTATAAATTCTGAGCTAAAAAGATTCAGCCATCCAGAACTTCCAAACGTTTGTATCGATACATTGAACGCCTCAAGATGGGCATATCCTGATTTCATAAAGGAACAGGAAAAAGGCCAATACAAACTTCAAAGCCTTGCAAAAAGATTTGGAATAGAAGCAAAATCAGCACACCGCGCAAACGATGACGCAAGACTTTGCATGGAAATTTTCAAGCGGATAATAAGCGACACAATGGACAAGCAGAAAAATTTTTCAATAGACAAAATCAAAAGAAATCCAGTTCAAATCGAATTGTTCTAAATTAAAATTACTGATTGACAAAAAAAAAACAATTTAATATAACATTGGCGAATGTCAGAAAACATCAAAGAAAACAAAATGGGCGTAATGCCTGTAACCAAACTTCTTTTAAATATGTCATTGCCGATTATGCTTTCAATGCTGGTAATGGCATGCTACAATATCGTTGACAGCATTTTTGTTGCGCAGATAAATGAAAATGCGTTGACTGCAATATCGCTTGCATTTCCGGTTCAAACACTGATGATTGCAGTTTCAATAGGAACAGCAATCGGTGTAAATGCGCTTTTAGCAATGAAGCTTGGACAAAAAGACAGCGATACAGTAAACAAAATCGCCATCAACGGACTATTCCTTTCAGTTTGCAGCTTTATTGCATTTTTTATTCTCGGATTTCTTTTTACAAAGCCTTATTTAAAAACACAAACAGGCGATGAACAGATTATTCAATTCGGAAGTGAATATTTAAAAATAATAACAATGGCATCCTTCACGCTTTTTGTTTCAACAATGTCGGACAGGCTTTTGCAGGCAACGGGAAGAACTTTTTACACAATGATAACACAGCTTGTTGGAGCAATCACAAACATAATTCTTGACCCGCTTATGATTTTTGGAATCGGTCCTTTTCCAAAAATGGGAATGGCAGGCGCGGCATGGGCAACAGTCATCGGACAAATTCTTTCTGCTCTAGTTTCACTTTATTTCAATCTGAAAAAAAATCCTGACATACATTTTAAACTAAAAGGATTCAAACCAGATTCTCTGATAATAGGTCAGATTTATAAAATCGGAATTCCTTCAATTCTTCTTCAGTCTATAAATTCTGTTACAACTTACGGAATGAATTTAATTCTTGGAACTTTTTCTGCAACGGCAATCGCAGTATATGGAGTTTATTTTAAACTGAACAGTTTTGTCTTTATGCCGGTATTCGGACTTACAACTGGAATGGTTCCGATTGTTTCGTACAACTACGGAGCAGGAAACGCAGAGCGAATCAAGAAAACTGTAAAGTCAACAATTTTAATTGCAGTTTCAATTATGATATTCGGCATTATAATTTTTGAACTTTTCCCAGCAAAACTGTTAATGCTATTCAAGGCAAGCGAACATATGCTCGGAATAGGATGCACGGCAATGAGAATTATCGCGCCAAGTTTTATCGGAGCGGCAATCGCAATCACACTAGGTTCAACTTTTCAGGCTTTAGGAAAATCTTTTTTAAGCATGACAGTTTCTTTTGTAAGACAACTGGTTGTTTTGCTTCCTGTGGCATATTTTCTTTCACGCAGTGGAAAACTTGAAAATGTCTGGTTTTGTTTTCTCGTTGCTGAAATTTTTGCAATCAGCCTTTCTTCATTTTTCATGCAAAGAATAAAAAAGACAATGCTCGACAAACTTTAATTTTAAAAAGAGACCGGTAAATAAAGCTAGCCTCTTGGAGCTTTCGCAGGATCAATAGGATTTGACTTTTGAAAAACCATCAGGCAAACTTGAGTTGTGCCTTTTATGCTGTCTGTTCCCGCAGTTCCCAAAGAATCGCCAAACACAACATAATCGCCTTTGCGGACTTTTATAGAGCCAAGTCCTGAATAAACATAAATGTGTCCGGTTTTCGCTTGAACGAAAACAACTTGCCCATATCCTCTGTAGTTTCCAACATACATAATAGTTCCGGCGCGGATTGCAGTTACACTTTCATTTTTTTGCGCGCTAAGCTGAACACCGCTGACTTTTCCGTTCATGTAAGTTACCAGCGGATTTTTTACAGGCCAAGTCAAATTTGAATCGCCTTTTTTCTCTGAATATTTTCGCGGATCACTTGAAGGCAAGCTAGGAAGAGACACCGAAGTATCAACAATCGTAACAGGAATTTTCAGACGCTGTCCGGCCTTTAAAACTGTATCGGAATCAAGGTTGTTCAAATCCTTAAGCTCTTCAACAGAAATTCCGTTTACTTTTGCAATTCTATAAAAAGTGTCGCCCTTTTGAACTGTGTATGTGTCAAATTTTCTTTCTGCGCTAAGCGTATTTTTTACAGGCGAAGATGAAGGTAAAATTTTTTTCTCAACGTTCTTTTCTGGAATCGAAAGTTTCTGTCCAACTTTTAGAACATCGTTTACAGTAAGATTATTCACAGCACAAAGCTGCTCAACAGAAATTCCATACTTCCGACTGATTGAATAATAAGTTTCTCCTTTTTCAACTGCATGAGTTCCTGCAAAAGAAAAACAGACAGTCAAAAAAAGAATTGAAAGAAACAAAATATTTTTTCTATATTCAAATTTTTTACTCATAATCATACCGTTAGTTTATCGGCTGATTTATGAAAAAAAATTACCTTAAAGTTTTAAAACAATTCAGGGAAAATATCGTTCATGCCGTACAATGCGCCGCTCTTTAGTTTGCCTTCTTTCAGCATGGAAGAAAGATTTTCCAAAGCATGAACAGCTCCGTTTGCAAAACCCTTGCGGCTTCTTGCTGTGTGCGCAATTTCAATTGTATCAGCCTCGCAATCAAAGAAAACTTTGTGTGTTCCCGGTACTGTACCGCATCTTGTGGAAGAAACGTGAAGCTGATTCGGCAAAGGCTTTTCCTTGAACTCATTTGTTACAATTGAATTTTTTCTTTTGAATTCAGAAAGTAGATGATTCGCAATTTCAAGCGCAGTTCCAGAAGGACTATCAGCTTTTTGATTATGATGCATTTCCCAAATTGCAGCGTCATACTCAGAAAATTTATTCGCAAGGTGAGCGGCATCTTCTACAATTTTATAAAGGATATTTACACCAATGGAAAAGTTCGCGCTTGTCATAATTGTTCCGCCGCACTTTGCAGCAAGAGAAGCAACCTCCTCTTTTTTGTCATTCCAGCCAGTAGTTCCAACTACCATAGGAATTTTCAAAGGAAGAAGAGCTTTTATATTTTCAAGAACAGAAGACGGATGCGTAAATTCAATTATTCCATCCGCACCGCTAGAAACAACTGCATCTGCAAGAGCCTTGCTGTCTCCTGCGGAAATTTTCACCTTGGCATCTGGCGCAAAAACATCAATCGTAGACACAACAGAATGTCCAAATGCCAATGCGGACTGTTCAAGCATATGCCCCATTTTTCCATATCCAACCAATGCAATTTTCATTATTAATCCTCCCAAAAATTAAGCAAAAAGAACTGAATGAATTGCTTCTACAGTTTTGTCCGCCTGATTTGTATCCACAAGAATGCTTATGTTAACTTTGCTTGCGCCTTGGCTTATCATCTGAACATTTATTCCTTCTTTTGAAAGTCCATCGAATGCCTTTGCAATAATCACGCTGGATCTTGAAGCATCGCAAATTATTGTAACAATCGCCTTACCAGTTTTTACATTGACATCAGCAACACGCTTTAAATCTTCAATAAGTCCTGTCAAATCTGCTTTTCCATCAACAGTCAAACTGACAGAAACTTCAGAAGTCGCAATAACATCAATACTGATATTCCATTTTAAAAACTGATTGAAAATATGCGCAAGAAATCCAGCGGCTCCAAGCATACGGCTAGACTGAATATCTATGAGCGTTACATTTTTTACTTTTGTAATTGCAGTAACAAGCGGACGAGTTCCTGTATGCTCTTCAACAATAAGAGTGCCGTGGCTTTTTATATTGTAGCTGTTTTTTACACGGACAGGAGTTCTGGTTTTTCTGCAAGGAATCATGCTGCGCGGATGAAGAACCTGACTTCCGAACATTGCAAGTTCCTGAGCTTCCTCATAAGTTACTTCATCAACCGGCCGGGCTTCTTTTACAATGCGAGGATCTGTCGTCATAATTCCGTCAACATCTTTCCAAGTCTGAATTTCCTTTGCCCTCATTGCCGCGCCAATCATCGTTGCGCTCAAGTCGCTTCCGCCGCGCCCCAAAGTTGTTATGATTCCGTTTTTATCTTTAGCAATGAAACCAGTTACTATAGGAATTTCATTTGAAGTTCCGCTTTTATATCCACCAAGATGCTTCGGAATATTTTCCCACACTTCATCCAAAAGTTCTGCCGCCATATAATTTGAATCGCTCACAAATCCAATGTCCCAGGAATCAAACGCCTTTGCTTCAGTTCCAAGAGAACAAAGATAAGCTGACATCATGCGCACGGACATACGCTCGCCAAAAGACACAAGATAATCTCTAGTGCGTTTTGTAAGTTCATGCAGCATACTTATTCCAGTAAGAAGAGTTTTCAATTCGCCAAGCAATTCTTTTATTTCCGGAACAGAAACGCCAAGCTGTTTTTCTGTTTCAATGTGAAGCTTTTCAATTTTTTCAATGTCAACAGTTCCCTTCACTGCCATGTCAGCAGCTTCAAGAAGATGATCTGTTGTGTCTCCCATCGCGCTTAAAACAACAACAGGACGCTCACCTTTATATGCCTGAATTATTTCGGCTACATGTTTAATGCGGTCAGCATTTGCAACCGAGCTTCCGCCAAATTTCATTACAATCATAGCAACGATTATACTTAAGGATTAACTGAAAGTCTATCGGCTGAAAAAAGTTTTCTGCATTCAAGATAGAATCTTTTTTCGCTGGCTTCTCCCATGCTGAAACTTTTTCGAGGCAAAGGTCCGCGGCTAGAAATTGTTTCAAAGAATGAATCTTTTGCGATTGGAGGAAGAAGAATTGCAACTGCATTTTTCTGCGCACCAAGCCTGAAAACTTCTTCATTGCCGTGAATGTAGTCAATTTCAATTTCTTTGTTACAGGAAATAAATTCATCAAGCAACGGCTGAAGACGGCTGACTGCAAGCTCCTGAATTTTAGTTTTTAGTCTGAAATATTTTTGACTTTCATTTTCTTTAAAAACAAAACCAAAATCCGCCTTGGAACTTTTTACATTTTTTTCCAAAGCATTTTCATTTGTTTCTTCTACAAGTTCACCGTCAAGTTTTTCATTAAAAAAAGAAATCAATTTGAAAGCATCGCAATTAAAAAGAACACGGTGAATCGGTTCAAAGGTCAACCCAGAATCATAAATGTTTACAATCTCAACAAGAGCATAGCGCGCATTTAAATCTGGCGAATCAGAATTTTTACATTCGTCCCAAACAGCCTTTGCAGTCGCCAAAGAATGGTTTCCGTCTCCAACAGCAAACAAAAAAGAATTTCCTTCGCCGTCAGAATTTTCTCTCTTTAATTTTTCAAGTGCAGAAGAAATTTTTTCAAATGCCTCTTTTGATTTTACAGCCCAGCCTGAAACATGACCGGCATTCATCATCAAGTTTCCGTCATAAACCGGCGGATTTTTTCTAGCTTCACTGCCAGCTTCTTCTATAAGGCAATGCTCAGAATCGTTCACCAAAAGCATAATGTGAGGAAGCTCAAGCGGCGCATCTTTTCTGATTTCTTTTCGAACAGGAATTCTTTCCGGAATAGTAGCTTCCGTGGCGCGGATTAAACTTTTTGAAAAAGGCTTCCATTCATAAGTTTCCAAATCAATCGCAGCAACAAGACCGCGGCGGACTCTTCCGTAGCAAGTCTTTCGCTCAACATAAATAAATTCCTTTTCAGGCAAATCAAAAATATTCTCATCAAGATATTTTTTCATTGTCTGGCGGATTTTTTCTATGCGTTCTTTTTTATCTGAAGAAGAAAGAAAAATTTCCGGCAAAATCAAATTCAAAGTTGAAGGAGAACTGCCGACAATTTCTTCTGTTTTTTTCCAATAATCAAAATCCTGCGTATACTGATCGCACGCCACAACGCACCAAGTATTTAACTCTTTTTTTCTAGGCAAAAGAATTTCCGGGATTTGTATTCCAAACTGCTCAAAATTTTCCATAAAAAAATTATATAGATATTTTTCAATTTTAGCCATAAGAGAAAACCAAAATTGAATTTTCTGAAAATTGCAATTATAATTAAGTAATGGCAGGATTAGAATTTCAGCAAAAGCAGATTCAGTCTCAAATTCAAATAATGAGCCAAAAGCAAATTCAGGCTTTGAAACTTTTAGCCATGAACTCAAAAGATTTGACTGAAGAAATTTACAAAGCCGCAGAAGAAAATCCTGCGCTTGTCATAACAAAAGACAAATCAAACTGGGACGGAACAAAAATATCATCAGCAACTGCAAGCGGAGAAGTAGCAAGCGAAAATTTTCAGGCGGCACTTGAAGCAAAAGCAGATGAGCGGGAATCATTGCAGGAACATCTTTTGTCCCAATTGAATGCAATGCGTCTTGGCGCAACTGAAAAAACTTTATGCGAAAAACTCATTTATAATCTTGACGCAAAAGGATTTTATATTCTTGCTCCAGTTTCGCTTCTTGATAAAAAAAACAAACTGCAAACGCCGGGGCTTTTGGAAAAATGCATTGAAATTGTAAGGCAGCTTGAACCTTGCGGAGTGTGCGTTGCAAACACAGAAGAAAGTCTGCTTGTGCAGGCAGAGCAAAAAGAAAATGCGCCGATTCTTGCAATCTTTATTTTGGACGGAAAATTAAAATTCCTTGATCCGCCGCGTCCTGAAAAAGTTCTCCAGAAAATTCAAGAATATCTTTTAGAACAAAAAAAACTTTTTGCAAATTCACAAAACGAAAAATATAAAAATTTAAATCCTGTAATTCAAGATGTGGAAAAGGCAATTGATTTTATACGGACGCTTGATCCTTTTCCTGCGCGGAATTTCAGCACAAAAGAAATTCATTTTATTTCTCCAGATGTTTATGTAGAAAAAATTCAGGAAAGATTTCAAGAAAATCAAATTGAAGACAACATTGTTACAAGCGGAAAAAACTCCTGGAATGTGCGGCTTGCAAAGGACAACTTCCCGCAAGTTTCCATAAACCCGGAATTTTTAAAGCTTGCAAAAAACAATTCAAAAAATTCTTTATCAATAAAAACTGAAATAAAAAAAGCAAAAGATTTTTTAGACACTTTGGAATTCAGGCAAAACACGCTTTTAAGATCATGCATCGAAATTGTGCGGACTCAAACTGATTTTTTTCTGCACGGACAAGGCAACTTGGTTCCTTTAAGGCAGCAGGACATTGCGGACAAACTTAAAGTCCACGAAACAACAATTTCACGAATGGCAAACAGCAAATTTCTTCAATGTGAATGGGGACTTTTTGACATAAAATATTTTTTCACAAATGCCGCAAGTAAAAAAAACAAAACAATAAGCCAAGACAAGGCAATGGCAGAATTAAAAAAAATACTGAATTCTTCCACCGGAAAAAAAATGAGCGACAAAAAGCTTTCAGAGGAACTAGAAAAACTTGGAATAAAAATTGCGCGCAGAACAGTTGCAAAATACAGAAACAAACTCAACATAGATTCTTCGTACAACAGGCAATAAAAAAGGCTGCCCTTTTTAGACAGCCCGCATTGTTTTAATGCCCAGATGTAAAAACTATTTCTTTGAAAGAAAAATTATTTTTTCTCCTGGACTTTATCTTTTTCTTTCTTTATTTTTGTATCAAGAACATCCATCATTTTGTTGAGCGCAGCCGCAAAGTCAAAATCATCGCCTGTAACATGAGCATTTCCGCCCCATCTAAAGTTAACAGTTGTATCAAAGTAAAATTTCTTATCTTCCTTTACGTGCATAATCAAGTCAACGATAAGATTTTCAGCGTAGCTTATACGCTCCAGTTTTTTGTTGATAAGAGCTGTCTGGTCTGAATCCAAAGTAAAGCCCTGTGCAGATATTGATTTTGTCATAGTTTTTCTCCTAATAAATATATTTAAATTCCGCAGCAAACTGCCGCCGCAATCTTTTTAAGATTACACTAATATTATACTACGGAATATTCCAAAAAGCAAAGAAAAGTTTTTTTTATAAAAAACACTTGACAGAATCCCGGGGGGGGTACAATAAAATATCCCATTTTTCTGGAGGTAAATATGAAAAAAGGAGTAGGTTTATTGTTGTCTATGCTGATTTTAGCGGCAACACTAACAGGCTGCATTTCTATGACACCACTTAGTGATGCAGGAGCTTTTCCAGGTGATGCGCAAAGCTATGAAGTTCTTGGACGTGTAGAAGTAAAATCTTCAGCCACAAATTCTGGCTACAGCAAGCTTTATGCAGAAGCAAAGAAAAAGTACCCTGAATGCGATGATGTTGTAAATGTAAAAGTTGACGCAAAGAAAACAGTGTTCCTTATTTTTACATTCAACAGTTACAACATGAGCGGAATTGCTATCAGCTATAAATAATAACTAAAATTTATTTATAGCAAATTGGCTGCCAAAAACGCATAATGAATTAAACTTCATAATGTTCTTAGGCAGCCTTTTTTATTTTGTAAGTGCAAGCTGTTCGGCAATGTTAAAGCAACGGTCGCCTATTTTTTCTATCTGGCGCACTAAATCCATGTACAAAAGCTCGGCCTTTACATCCGCACCATCTTCAAGTCGTTTGCGCGCTATTTTTTTCAAGGCTTTGCGTTCTGCGTCAATCTGGGATTCAAGTTCATTCGCAAAATCAAGCTGCTCCTTTGAAAGAGCCTTGTTGATATTTTTATAGATAAACTGAAGCAACTGCCGCGCAAGCTCAAGATAAGGAATCAGGCGGTCAAAATCTTCTTTCTTAAATACGTAGTGTTTTTCCGTTATGCGCTTCAAATAAACGCCAATGCTCAGACAGTCATCAGACATAGATTCAAGTTCGCCTGTAATCGAAATCATCACGTTTATATTTTCACGGAGCTTGTCATCAATATCAAGCTGGGCGCATTTTAAAAGATACTTTGTAAGCTGTTCCTGCATCTGGTCAAGGTAATCTTCTTCCCGCACAAGATTATCGTAATGATCCACAACAAAACGTCCGGACAAATCGGTAAGTCCGTACTGAAGCCTGTCAAACATCTGCACGGAAATATCAGCCATCCGCCGTACTTCCATTTGCGCTGAAACAACAGGAATTGTAGGAGACTCATGCGCGGCGCGTTCAGGAAATTCAAACTTATATATAGAAGGAAGCGAAGCCTTGTCGTCTTTTATAATAAGATGCGTAAGCTTGCAAAGCGGATTCACAAACGGCATAAAGAAAACAGAGCCGATTATGTTGAACATTGAATGAAGCATAGCTATGTGCATTGTAATGTTTTCTGTAACAGTTCCCGGAACAATTAAATCCACAAGCTGAGTAAAAGGCTTTATAAAAATCAAGGCGACAATTGCAGTTACAGAATTGAACAAAACATGGACAAACATTGTGCGCTTTGCATTTGCGTTTGCCCCGAACGAAGCCATAACAGAATCTATAGTCGAACCAACGTTGCTTCCGATTATAATTGCCGTGGAAAATTGCCAAGTAAGAATCTGGTTATATGCCATCGTAATTACAATCGCCGTCATAGCAGACGAAGAATGAATCATCGCAGTAACAATAATTCCGATTACAAAAGCAATAAGATAGCTAAAAATTCCTTTGTCTTGCAAGGCAGGAAGAAAATTCATTGAGCCTGAATTAAGTGAAATCGTGCTTGAAAGCCACTGCAACGCAATAAAAAGAATTCCAAATCCCATAATGGCCTGACCAAGCCCCGGATTTCTGATTTTCTTTATAACTGTAAAAAGATAGCCAATGCCAAAAAGCGGAATCGCAAATGCTGAAATTTCAAAGTTAAAGCCGAATATCGCGACAATCCAAGCCGTTATCGTTGTTCCGACATTCGCGCCAAGAATCACGGCAATCGACTTGCTTAGCTCGATAAGCCCGGCGTTTACAAAAGAAACAACCATGACAGTTGTAGCCCCAGAAGACTGAATTATCATAGTCAAAAAACAGCCTGTAAAAAATCCGGTAAATCGGTTTCCCGTCATAAGATGAAGAGCAGCCTGAAGTTTATCTCCCGCAGACTTCTGAATTCCATCGCTCATCATTTTCATTCCAAAAAGAAGAAAACAAAGACTGCCAAAAAACTGAAGGAATATAGACAATATGCTCGAAATGCTCATAAGCTGATTATACAGAAAAACACCACGAATTTAAAGCAAAAAGTTAAGGGCAGCAAGATAGCAATTAAAAGATGAGCCCATATCTTTCTTAATCTAGAAACTTAGACATGAACTCATCTACACAACTAAATTAGCTTACATTGACGATTTTATCATATACATCACATTTAATACTCTTATTAACTCTTTTACCTGAACCATAAGCAGTCTGAACTATAATGCGATATGAACCAGCAACAACAGAATTCGGCAGTTCAAACATAAGTAAAGAAATAGTATTATTAACGATTCTTTCTGCTCCAATGCGAATCCATTTTGAATAGTCACTGCTATAGGCTCCAGTTTCATCACAAGGAGCAAAAAAAAAGCCTATATCATCTTTACTTCCTGCAACTTTTAACCTTGAACCCAAAAGCTGTATAGAATGTCCTGCAGAAATCTTATCCGAAATTTCATTTGTATGAACATCAAAAATTCCTTCTATAAACAGGATTCTTTAAATTAGTAACATTTTCACCAATCACAATATCTTTCACAGCTTCCAATGCAAGATCAGATGGAAAAAAGAAAGAATCATATCAGGAGAATCAATTCTCCAATTTACAATAATAAAAGTTCCACTACAAGGCTCAAATTATAAATCTCTACAGATAGAAAAGTTTCAAGCAAAAAATTCCAGCAGAATTTAAAAAATTTATTTTCCATCAGTACTGGATCTTCATCACGCCGAACGACTTAAAGCGCGAATCACTTGCGGCATAATATCGACAAGTAACACCGCTGATGTCGTCTTTTTCCGTGCTGTCGATAAAATAGACATTGCCGTTTTCTAGCCGGTCAAAAAGCGCGATATGCGACACATTGGAAGAATCAGCCTCGCCCATGAAAATCAAGTCGCCCTGCCGCATTTGCTCCAGCGCAACATGAGACGAAGCACTTTCGCACATATAAGCCGCCGTCATATCCGAGACAAGCAAGGAATATTTTGTATCGACCATTGCATATTTGTAGCACATCACGACAAGCCCAGAGCAGTCTATGGCAATCGCAGAACGCACAGGAGCCTGACCGCCCAACTCGTAAACAGTATCAGAATCTTTGTACAGCTCGGCGAAACGGAATGCACGAGAGGCAATTTCCGCAGGACAGTCTATTTCAGTAGTATCATCGGAATCATTGTTGAAATTGCAGGAAGCAAACAGAATGGAGAAACAGAACAAAAAAGGAGTAAACAAAAAATCCCACCAGAAAAATTCCAGCGGGATAAACTTACCTAGTTTGCCTTCCGGCAAACTAGCAAGGTTGTTACGCCTTGTTCAAGCGAGCTTCGAGGTCGTCCAAGCAGGCAGACAATTCTTTTGGAAGGTGTTTGCCGAACTTCGGATAGTGGTTTTCGCGGATGTCTTTGCATTCCTTGAGCCAGCCTTCCTTGTCAACTGCTGTGATTGCAGGAATCTGAGCCTTGTAAACGTCGTCAAGACCGTCAAGGTTGAGGGCATCGTCTTTTGGCATAAATCCAATCGGTGTGTCAACGTAGTTGTCTTTTCCGTCGCATCGGTCAAAAATCCATGCAAGAACGCGGCTGTTGTCGCCGTATCCAGGCCACATGAATCCGCCAGGAAGATCCTTGTTGTCTTCGTCCTTGCGGAACCAGTTAACATAGAAAATCTTAGGAAGTTTGTCTTCTTCACCACGTTTAGCTGCTGCAGCTCCAACGTCAATCCAGTGCTGGAAGTAGTCGCCCATGTTGTATCCGCAGAATGGAAGAATTGCGAACGGGTCGCGGCGGATTTTTCCAACCTGAGAAGCGTCGATTGTAGAAGCGGCTGTGATTTCTGAACCTACGATAGATCCGAGGAATACACCGTGGTTCCAGTCACGGCTCTGGTGAACAAGTGGAATTGTTGACGGACGGCGTCCACCGAACAAGATTGCGCTGATAGGTACACCTTCTGGAGATTCCCAGTCAGAAGCGATACATGGACACTGTTTAGCTGGTGCTGTAAAGCGTGCGTTTGGATGAGCGAATTCTTCGCCTTTTGGTGATTTGTCTTTTGGAAGAGCATCGCGTGTGTTGCCTTTCCAGTCAACGAGCTTGCCTTTTGCAGGGTAGCCGATTCCTTCCCACCAAACATCTCCGTCTTCTGTGAGCGCACAGTTTGTGAAGATTGTGTTTTTAGAAGCAGCTTCAAGAGCGTTTTTGTTAGACTGAGCAGAAGTTCCTGGAGCAACTCCGAAGAATCCTGCTTCTGGGTTGATGGCGTAAAGACGACCGTCTTTTCCGAATTTCATCCATGCAATATCATCGCCGACTGTCTCAACTTTCCAGCCAGGAATTGTAGGAATAAGCATTGCAAGGTTTGTTTTTCCACAAGCAGAAGGGAATGCGCCTGTAACGTATTTAACTTCTCCTTCAGGGTTTGTGAGCTTAAGGATAAGCATGTGCTCAGCAAGCCAGCCTTCTTCGCGTGCGATTACTGTTGCGATGCGGAGCGCAAAGCATTTTTTTCCAAGAAGGGCGTTTCCGCCGTATCCAGAACCGTAAGACCAGATAAGTCGTTCTTCCGGGAAATGGCTGATGTATTTGTGTTCAACGTCTGCGCAAGGCCATACACCGTTGTCTTTTTCGCCGTTGTTGAGCGGTTTTCCAACTGAGTGAAGACATGGAACGAAGTCTCCGTCTGTGCCGAAGTATTCCCAAACCTTCTCGCCTGCGCGTGTCATGATGTCCATGTTAAGAACAACATATTCAGAGTCTGTAAGCTCAACACCGTATTTTGCAATTGGTGAGCCGAGAGGTCCCATGCAGAACGGAATAACATACATCGTGCGTCCGTGCATACAGCCTTTGTAAAGACCTTTCATTGTAGCCTTGAGCTCTTTAGGATCAATCCAGTGGTTTGTAGGACCGGCATCCTCTTCCTTTACAGAAGAAATGAATGTACGTGACTCAACACGCGCAACATCGCTCGGAAGTGAGCGGAAAAGGAAGCTGTTAGGCTTTTTTGCGAGCGGAGTTGCAAGACCTGCATCAACGCATTTTTTCATAAGGCGGTCATATTCGGCTGTAGAACCATCGCAAACAACAACATTGTCCGGCTCACACATCTTAACACATTCTTCAATCCATGCCTTGATTCTGGCATGTTTAATGTCATTAACTGTCATTCGGTTACTCCTATGCTTAGAGTCAGAATTGAAATAGCTTTAAGCCTTCTGATTCCATATAGAATAAATATACTTTTTTTTCTTATGATTTTCAATAGACGAAGCAAAAAGAAGTTCATATCGATCTTGCAAAATCTATAATTTTTTCTTATCAATTTAATTTAGGTGAAATTCAGCAAAAGCATGATTTAAAAACAAAAAAGGCAGCGTAAAACTGCCTTGAATCTTAAAAACACAACTTTGACCCTCGCGGGGTTCGAACTCGCTACCTACAGCTTAGGAGGCTGTCGCTCTATCCATAGTGAGCTAGGGGGTCATGGCATTCCAAAGGAATGAAAACCAATCCTTTGGAAAAACAAATTATTTGTCTTTTGCTCTTTCTACAAATGAACCGTCTCTTGTGTCAATTATGATTTTATCATCTGTATTGCAGAACAAAGGAACTCTTACTTCCATTCCTGTATCAAGAGTCGCAGGCTTCAAAGACTTTCCAGAAGTGTCGCCTTTGATTCCTGGCTCACAGTATGTGATTACGCGGACAACGTTAATAGGAAGCTTTACACCAACAGGCTTTCCTTCATAATATGTGATTGTAACATCGTAGTCATCATCAGGAGAAATGTATCCAGCGTTGTCTCCCAAGTCTTCCTTTGAAAGCATAACATCTTCGTAAGTTTCCTGATCCATAAAGTGAAAATCATCACCGTCGATATAAGAAAGCTTTACATTTTTTTCTACAAGGTCAACATCGTCAAATTTTTCTCCCGCGTCAAGACCCAAATCCTGAGTTCCGCCTGTAACAATATTTTTTACACGAAGCTTTACTGTAATTCCCTGACGTCCGGCTTTCTGGCCAAGCATTTTCTGAACAATAAAAGGAGAGCCTTCAAACATAAAAGCTGTTCCAACTTTAATTTCGTTTGTTGATAACATAATAAACTTCCTTGATAATAAACTTGCTATTCAATTATATATGAACTGAAATAAAATTGCAACATTTCAAAACGCAGGCAACAAGGAAAAATAAATTTGCTTTAGCGCGGAATTTTTGTTTCAAGGAAATTCAAAAGATTTTCCGCAAGATTTCCGTTCTTTAAAATTTCATTGGAGAACTTTTTAAATTCCGGTTTTAAGCTTTCATAATTTTTCAGCAAGAAAAGAATTTCAGTTTTCATTTCTGAATTTATTTTTTCAAGTTCTGACGGAAGTTTTTTTTCTTCAAGAATTTCCAAAGATTCCGGGCAGCAACTGGCTTTAAAATTCCGGTTGTACAAAAAAGAAAATTTTTCAATCTGCGGGATTTTTATTTTTTGTAAAAACGCGTTCAATTTTACAATGTGAAATTCTTCTTCCTGCGGATAAATGTTCCATATAAAAGGATTTCCCAAAAGACAGCAGCGACTGAACGAATCTTCCCCTCGCACAAAAGAAAAATCCATAAGCGACAAAAAAGCATCCCAAAGTTCCTGCTGCATAAACGGAAGGCAGACAAAATCAACTTTAAATTTTTTCAAGGAAATTTTCGCTGAATCAGCTCCAGCTCCAGACGCAACAAAAACAATAATTTTTTTTAAAAAAGAAAATTCTTTTATTGCTGAAGCCAAAAAATCAAAATTCTTTGGATAAGAAAAAATAAGAATTTTAAATGAATCGGAAAAATCTTCTGAAAGAATTTTTTTATCAAGATTTTGTTTTACAAGATTCAAGGCGAATTTTTTTTCAGAAAGGCAGCGCATGAAATTTTTGTCCAAAATCAAGCCGCCAGTTTTTTTTGTAAAGCCCGGCATGAAATTTATTTTTTTAATTTTTGCAGAACGCGTGCCGCTTTTTAATAGATGAAAATCATCAGCCCAAGATTCAGCGGTCAAATATTCAACATTTACAATCTGAACATTTAAATTGAACTGCGGTGAAAATAAAAGTTCTTCAAGCCATTCCGGGCGACCGCATTGAAAACATTCCAAAATAAATTCCGGCGGATTTTTTGAAAATTCTTTTTTGCAAAGCGCACTGTCGTTCCAGTCAAAAACTTTCCATCCGCGGAATTCCTGAAATGTTTTTGTGGAATCTATGCCTTTTGAAATTTTTGCAAACGAATCAAGATTGCTTACAACAAGCCGAATTTCAAGATTTTTTTTCAGCTCGGAAAGCGCGCGGCATAAACGAAAAACGACTCCGATATCGCCAAAATTATCAACGACTTTGCACAAAACTGTAATTTCCATAGAAAAGCATTTTATCAAATTTTTTTTGATTTGCGGCATTTTTTTTATTTTTTCCATAATAAAGTTTTTAATTCTTGAATTTTTTATTTGGAGTAAACATGAGAATTTTTTGTTTTTCGCCTTTTGGCTACGAAGGAAATCTTGTTACAGTTGAAGTCGATTTGCGTCGCGGAATTCCTGCCGTTGACATAGTCGGACTTGCAGACAATGCGGTAAAAGAATCGCGGGAAAGAATGAAAAGCGCAATTATAAATTCCGGGCTGTTGTTTCCGCCTGAACGAGTTCTTATAAGCCTTTCTCCTGCTGATTTGAAAAAAGAGGGAGCCGGCTTCGATCTTGCGATTGCTCTTGCAGTTTTATCGGCAAAAGAAAATTTAGAAAACGAAGATTCTGCATTTCAAATGGAACCTATTCTTGTGATTGGCGAACTTGAATTGAACGGAAATATACGTCCTGTAAAAGCAATTCATGCGGCGGCGGCAACTGCTTATGCAAGCGGAATAAGATACTGCATTGTTCCTGCTGCAAATGCTGAGGAAGCAAGAGAAATCCGCACAATGAAAATTTTTGGCGCAGAAAATTTAACAGAAGCTTTCAATGCGTTAAAAAATACAGAATCATTTTCTGATTACAAAACTTCGCATATTGAAGAAGAAAACGGAAACACAATAAAAGATGCTGTTGAAATAAATGGAATTCTTTTTCCGCCTGAAGAATTCGAGTTTAAAGAAATTTGCGGACAACAAGAACTTGTGAGAGGATTGCAAATCGCGGCAGCAGGAAAACACAACTTGCTTGCGTTTGGTCCTCCGGGCTGCGGAAAAACACTTTCGCTGCAAAGATTTCCTGCGCTAGTTCCGTTGCTCACAAAAGAAGAAAGTCAAAGCGTAACTCGGATTTATTCGATTGCAGGAATTCTTCAGGCTGGAACAAGAATAATAAAAAAAGCTCCGTTCAGACAGCCACACCAGACATCTACAATAGAAGGAATGTGCGGAGGCGGAATTCATTGCAGTCCAGGAGAAATCTCTCTTGCGCACAACGGAACTCTTTTTTTAGACGAAGCTGCGGAATTTAGAACATCAGTTCTTCAAATTTTAAGAGTTCCGCTTGAAACAGGAGTCGTAACTCTAAGCAGAGCCGGACGCTCAACAATTTTTCCGGCAAACTTTCAGCTTTTAATGTCAATGAATCCGTGTCCCTGCGGAAACTACGGTTCAAAAGAAAAACTTTGCCTATGCTCTGCCCGCTCAGTCGAACAATATTGGAAAAAAATTTCCGCTCCGCTTTTGGACAGAATCGACTTAAGCATTCAAGTTGAAAAAGTTTCAATAGAAAATTCAAATTCATCGCAAAGCATTTCAACATCAGAACTGCGAAAAGAAATCGCGGCGGCAATAAAAATTCAGCGCAAACGTGGAAAAAGAAATTCAAGGCTTTCTCCATCGGAAATAAAAGAATTTTGCCAGATGAATTCGGATGCAAAAAAAATTTTAGATGAGGCAACTGAAACGTATGAGTTTTCACCGAGATCTGTTTCAAGCTGCATAAAAATCGCAAGGACAATTTCAGATATGAAAGAAGAAAATATAATCGGAAAAAATTCAATGGAAGAAGCTGTAAAATTTAAAAAGCCAGCTGGCGCAATGAATCTTTTGACATAAAAAAAAGACCGAACAAAATTCGGTCTAAAGATACCGGCTCAGAGACTTGAACTCTGACACGCTCGCGCGCAAAAGATTTTGAGTCTTTCGTGTCTACCATTCCACCAAGCCGGCAAGCGATACTTACTATATCAAAAAATAAAAATAAAATCAAGAGGAAGTGTTAAAACTCATCTGGCTTTAGAAACTCTCTCAGGCAGAAAAAAAATGGAGGTTTTATTTTTGGAATCATTCTTGTATAATCATTTATATGAATCTATAAAAAACATTTCATTTCAATTCGCATTGCAAAATTCATTATTTTTTCAGGAACCATCTATGGACTACACATTATTCGACAGAACACCAGAAGATATTTTAAAATCAGTTTTTGGATATGAATCATTCAGACCGATGCAAAGAAAAATAATTCAAAATGTTTTGGACGGACGTGACACACTTGCAGTCATGCCAACTGGAGGCGGAAAATCTTTATGCTATGAAATTCCGGCTCTTATTCTTCCGGGAATTACAGTTGTTGTTTCACCATTAATTGCGTTAATGCAAGATCAAGTGGCACAACTTGAATCCTATGGAATTTCTGCCGTCTGTTTAAATTCGTCTCTTGAAAGAAACCATTATCAAAAATGCTGCGAAAAAATTTTATCAGGAAAAATAAAACTTCTTTACGTTTCACCAGAAGGATTGAATTCTGGCAGAATGATAAGATTGCTTCAGGAATCAAAAAGTTCTGTTGACTGTATTGCAATTGATGAGGCTCACTGCATAAGCGAATGGGGGCACGATTTTCGCCCGGACTACATGGAAATAACTCATATAAGAAATCAGTTTCCAAAATCGGTTTTTCTTGCACTCACAGCAACTGCGACAAAACAAGTTCAAGCTGATATTATAAAAAATCTTCGGATGGAAAATCCTGAAATATTTATGGCAAGTTTCAACAGGCCGAATATTTTTCTTCAAGTAATAAAAAAAGACAAGCCGATAGAACAGGTTCTCAACTTCATAGAAAATCATCCGAACCAAAGCGGAATAATTTATTGCTTTTCAAGAAAGCAAGTTGATTTAGTTGCGCAAGAATTGCATATAAATGGAATAAAAGCATTAAGTTATCACGCAGGACTTAATGATGCGCAACGGACAAAAAATCAGCAAGATTTTATTTCTGACAAAACTGACATTATGGTCGCCACCGTTGCATTCGGAATGGGAATTAACAAACCTGACGTTCGCTTTGTAATTCACTTTGACATGCCTAAATCCATAGAGCAATACTATCAGGAAATCGGGCGGGCAGGACGCGATGGATTAGAATCTGAAGCTTTGCTTTTATACAGCGCAGGAGACATTCACAAAATCAGATATTTTTTCAAGGACAACTTTGATTCTGCTAAATCAGAAAATCTTTTGCAAGGAATGATAAACTACTGCGAAAATTCTGTTTGCAGGCGGAAATCACTTTTGTCTTATTTTGGTGAAAGCTATTCAGATGCAAGACAAGATTGCGTTTCTTCAGAAAACTGCTGCGATATATGCGCCTCAAAAAAAATAAATTATAATCAGCCGCGTGCAATTCTTCATAAAAGAATTCAATGTTTTCCAAAGCCATCAAAAAAATCCACAGGCGAACTTTTTATTTCTAATACTTTAGAAAGCAATGAAAAAATTTTATCAGAAAAAATACGAAGCTGGAGAAAAAAGGCAGCCGAAGAATTAAACGTTCCGCCTTATGTTATTTTTGGAGACAAAACACTTTTTGACATTGCGCAGAAGAAACCTTCAAACATAAAAGAACTTACAAAGTGCTACGGAATCGGAGAAATAAAAGCTGAAAAATTTGGATATCTCATCTTAAAAATAATAAAAGAAAACGTGCAATGAATCGTGCGGAGGATATCTTGATGCTCTGCGTCGGAGTTCATTCATTTTTAAGATTGCTCTAAAATCCGTTTTGCTTTTTTTGCATTTGCGTTTTTCTTTTTTACTCCAAACTGATAGCCCTTAGGCTTTTCTTTTTCTTCTGTCAAATTTTCCTCTTCTGCGTCTTTTGCAATTTCTTCAACGGCGGCTTTTACGCTTGAGTATCTTCCCTTTGCCCAGATATCAAGACCAGTGCCTTGAGTTGCAACATCATCGCTCGCAATATATTCCGCGCAAATATCAGCAAATTCGGAGCGGTCATATTTTGCAAATTCCTTTCCTAACGCATAACGCAAATTTTTCTGAATGTCGCTCTTCAATGCTGAACGTGCAAGCTCTATAACTTCTTTTGTTCCTGCATGATTATATTCAAGCAATGCCGAAGAAACTTTTGCTTTTGTGGCATCGCCAATTTTTTTGTCTTTTAAAACACTGATTAAATAATCGTTTCCGTCAGAAGTATTTAAATCTGCAATCACAGAATAACATTTTTCTTTTACTTGCTTCTGCTCATCTTTGTCTTTGCATCTAAAAATCAAAAAAGGAACAGCTTTGTCAATTCTGTTTTTTCCAACTGCGGAAACTGCTTCAAGCCGGACTTTATACTGAGAATCACGCAACGCCTGTATAATTAAATCTGAAGATTTTTTATCATTGAAATATGAGATTCCTTTTATAACATAAGTTCGAAGATTCGGATCATTAGACTCAAACAATTCCACAAGAATATCTTCTGATTCCGGCTTTTCCATTGCGCCAATCGCTTCCGCAGCATACATTCTGACAAAAGTATTTTCGTTTTCATCTTTTGCAATTTCCGAAATTTTCTGCCAAGTTTCAACAGCCTTGATTCTTCCAAGAACACGCATCAAAGCCTGCCGCTGAGAAACATTCAAATCATCACGGTCAAGATAATCCGCAAGAAAAAGTGCTTCTTCTTTTCCGCCAGTTTCGCCCAATGCAGAAAGAGCACCTGTAAAATACGCGTCTTCCTCTTTGTCAACCAAATCAACAAGTCCTGGATTTGCATCTTTTATATCAGCTTCAGAAACATATTTAAAGCATTTTTCAACAATTGAATTTTTTTCATCGTAAGGATCATTTATGATTTCGACCGCATAAGAAGCAAGGCAAGAATCTTTTAATTTTGTAAAATAGTCAAGAATTTTTTCTTTTACAGCGACGCTTTTTGTTTCCTGAAACAAATCATAAATTCCATCGACAAAACGATTATCTTGATTTTTTGTAAGCTCATCAATCAATTCTGTAATCTGGCCTTCAAGTCCGTATTTTAAAATGTCATTGCATTTTTTTTCATAGTCTTTGGAACGGTCAACATAATTCTTTGAACTGTCATGTTTTTTTGGACGAGTATCTGCTGGATAAATTTTTTCTTTTGTATATTTAAATTTTATATTTTCTGAAGGCTGACTCCCAGAGATTGCATCATAAGTTTCTTGTTTTGGCTCATCCTTGATTTCCGGAATTTCATTTTCAGGCAGAAAAACATTCGGAATTTCTGTTTCATTATTTTGCGAATCTTCTTCTGAAACAATTTCATCTGGCGAAGAAATTTTCGATTGAGAATTTTCAGATTCAGATAAAATACTTTCAATAACTTCTGGCGCAGAAGATTCTTGAGACCAAGCAAAAACAAAAATTAATGAAACAGCAACGAGCAAAAATTTTCTCTTCATTTTTTCTCCAGACAAATCATTTTAATTATCGGCATTAAAGTTCATTTGAATGAAAATTATCCAAGAAATTTTTTTTGTATTCTTCAAATTTGTCGTTTTCAATTGCAGAGCGGATTTCTAAAATCATATTGTGTAAAAAATAAAGATTGTGATAGCTTGCCAGCATAGAAGAAAGAATTTCCTGCTCGCGGAAAATATGCCGCAAATATGCACGCGAATAAGTTTTGCAGACTTTGCAATTGCATTCTGAATCAAGCGCGGAAAAATCACGTTCAAATCTCTTTTGCTTGATTGAAACCATTCCTTTGTGATGAAAATAAAGTCCATGCCGGGCAATGCGCGTAGGCTGAACACAATCAAACATATCAATTCCATTTGAAACCGCGTCAAGAATATATTCAGGGGTTCCAATTCCCATAACATACCGAGGCTTGTTTTTTGAAAGGAACTGAACTGTATATTTCAACTTTTCAACAAAAACATCAGCAGGCTCGCCAACACTTAATCCGCCAATCGCAAGTCCCGGAGTTCCAAGAGAATCTACAAATTCAGCACTTTCCTTTCTAAGGTCATCAAAAAAATTTCCCTGAACAATCGGAAATAAAATTCCTTTGTAGCCATTTTCAGAATGAAGTTTCCATTCATTTATCGCACGCACAGCCCAGTCAGAAGACAAGCGGAAAGCTCGTTCTGCTTCGCGCCGTTCAACGCCATATCCAGAGCAAACATCAAGCTGCATTTGAATATCGCTGTTAAGTTTTACCTGGGTCTGGACAACATTTTCTGGAGTAAAAAAATGCTTGCTTCCGTCAATTGTGCTTCTAAAGGCAACTCCTTCATTTTCAATTTTTCGAAGATTTGAAAGAGACCACACTTGAAATCCGCCGGAATCTGTAAGAAAATTTCTGTTCCATTTTGTAAATCCGTGAAGTCCGCCAGCTTCAGAAACAATGTCAGCACCGGGGCGAAGATAAAGATGATAAGTGTTTGCGAGAATAATTTCAAAGCCGATTTCTTCCAAATCATCCTTGGTCAAAGCTTTGACAGTTCCCTTTGTTCCAACCGGCATAAAAACAGGAGTCTGGACATTTCCGTGTGCCAAGTGAACAACTCCAGTCCGTGCGCAGGAATTTTTATTCTCATGTTGAATTTCAAAAAAATTTTTTATCATAACATTTTTCCTCATTTTCAATTTTTAAGTTTTAGCATATTTTAACAAAACACAACTGATAATTATAAAAAGCACAACCGGACTCCAGGCTCCAAACAAAGGCGGAATAGCCTGAAATTTTGCCATAAGCATTGTAACCATTTGAAAAACATAAAACAGAACAACCGCCGTTATGCTCATTGCAAGGCTCACAAGCAAAACATTTTTACGAGTTTTTCCGCTAAGTCCAATCGCTAAAAAAACAACAATAAAAACAACAAAAGGAAACGAATATTTTTTATAATAAACAGATTTTTCCTCTGCGCTTGGAAGTCCTGCTTTTTCAAGATGCTCTATATATTCTCTAGCTTCTTTCGTGTTTACCCGTTCAACAGAAATTGTATTGTTTCTGAAAGTTTCTGGAGGTTCCAAAAGACGTTCTTCTAATCTTTTTTCCAAAACGCAAGCTAAAAAATTTTCATCTTGAAATTTATATTCCACAGCATTTTCAAGTTTCCAAGAATTATTTTTCCAAAAAGCTTTTTGAGCATAGACAACCGCATCAGGCTTTTTGTCTTCAGTTCTAAAAAGAACATAAAGTTTTGAAAGAGATTCCGCTTTATTGTTGAAAAAATCCGCCTTGTAAATTACATTTCCGCCTTCCGCCATAATCACAATCTTACTGTTGTTCAAAGATTTTTCTTTCGACAAAACCGATTCCTGCAACTGCGTTTTTTTTGAAAATGACGGAACAACAATATTATCCTCAAAAATAAAAAGAGCGAAACTCATTGCAACAGCAACGGTAAGCAATGGAACTGAAAATTTAAAAAGCGAAATTCCAGATGCAAAAACCGCAAGCAACTCATTTCGCGCATAAAAATCACTGAGCATATAGGCAGTCGCAAAAAGCATTGCAATCGGAACGGCATACCAAACCGCTTTTGGAATATAATAAATAAGAATCAAGGCGACATCACGCGACGAAACATTTTTTGAAATATAATTCCAAAGATTCATAAATAAATCCGTAAGGCAAAGAACAAGAACAAAAAACATGACCGCACCAATAAAAACTGGAAAAAAACGCTTGAGCATATAAAAAACAAGTTTCATTTTTTCTTGAGCCTTATGTAAAGAATAATTCCTAAAATTCCTATTACAAAATTAGGAGTCCACATCATCCAAAATCCGTTGTAGCCTCCGCGGATTCCAAACATCTGTCCGATTATTGTTGCTGACCAGTAAAGAACCGAAAGTATTATTCCGAATATAAGTCCAAGTGTTTGTCCATCTTTTTTCCCAAAGATTAGTGCAAGAGGAAAAGCTAGCAGAGCGAAAAAAAACGATCCAAAAGGAACTGAAAATTTTTTATTGCATTCAAGTATAAAAGTGTTCAATCTTTTTTTTGTTGAAGAATTTTCCTGCTTCATTTTTTTTATTCGCTTTATCAAATCCCACGATGTCATTTCACGCGGCGAAGTTCCGTTGCTAGAAGAGATAATAGAATCTTCAAAAATATTCAGCCTCAGTTTTTCAGCTGAAATAGATTCATAGTTTTCTGTTTTTGATTTATCAAGGCTCAAGACAATCGGACTGTTCATATCAAGCTGCATGATTACGCCAGGAGTTGAAGATTTTTTCACGTCGGAATTTCCAGCCATTATAATACGCTGAACACCGTCTTTTTCCGAGTCAAACAAAACAATATCAGAAACATTATTTTTGCTGACATTTCCAATTACTAAAGTTGAATCATTCATTCTTTTTATTGACTTTGATTCAAGCTCGATCGCAGGATTTGACACAATAATTTGTTTGAAAAGACGGTTGTATTTTAAAGTTCCAATCGGAAGGAAATAGTCATTCATAATAAAACTAAAAACTGAAATCAAAAGTCCCATTGCCAAAACAGATTTTAAAATCAAACTATAACGCTGACCACTTGCCCGGAAAATTAAAATTTCATTGTCGGTAACAAGTCTGCCAAGGCACATTAAAAAACCAACAAGTGTCGCAAACGGCGCAGACTGAGAAATAACATTCGGCAGGCAATACAAAATCAGTTTTAAAACAGAATTTATGGGAACCCTTTTCTTTAAAATAGTTTCAGCAAGCAAAAGAATTTGATTTACAAAAAACACGACAAAGAAAAAAACAAAGCAAATTAAAAAGTAAAGCAAAAGTTCCTTTGCAATGTAGCGGACTAAAATATTTGATTTTACAGAATTCAGTTTGAAGATGTTCTTTGCAAAAAAAGCCTGCATTTTTACACAATCAGTTTTTCTTCCAATTGAAAATCCAGCTGTGTAAATTTTTCTTTGGAATTCAAAGTGTTTTAATTTCTTAAATTTCCGTTTAAAAAAAAGAAAAGAAAAAGCGAATTGCTTTCTAGCAAAAACAACAGCCGAGTCTATTTTATTGTAAACAAATTCAAAAAATTTTTTTGCCAACATCAAGATTAGACACCAGTGCTTCCGAAGCCTCCAGCTCCACGTAAAGTTTCAGAAATAGAATTTACAGAAATAAAATTCGCTGTTGTAACTGTAGAAATTACAATCTGGGCAATTCTATCTCCGCTGTTCACGGTAAAATCATCCTGTCCAAAATTAGCAAGAATAATTTTGAGCTCGCCACGGTAATCGCTGTCAATAGTTCCAGGCGAATTTAAAACAGTAACGCCATTTTTTAAAGCAAGCCCGCTTCTTGGACGAACCTGAATTTCATAGCCAGACGGAATTTCAAAACTCAAGCCTGTAGGAATCAAAGCACGGTCGCCTTTTTTAAGAACAATCGGAGAATCCAGCAAAGCGCAAACATCAGCACCGGCGGAACCTTCTGTTTTATAAGCAGGCACAACAGCGTTTTTTTTCGCAACAATTTTCAAATCTATCTTTTCCAACATAATATTTCCTTTTTTTGTTTTGAAGAAAGTGCAGGTCCATAAACAAGCGAAGATTTTTTTTCTTCATTTAAAAGATTTTTTATGAAACCGATTATATCATTTTTTTCAGCCGAACGTATACTATTCAGAATTTCTTCAGTTTCGCAAAGTGGAAATCCCATCGAATAAAAATTCCAAAGCCGCTGCATTAAAAACGAAGTTCTAGTTTCTCCAAGAATTTCAGAGCCGCACAAACGCTCTTTTGAAATTTCAATTTCTTCATCTGAAATTTGATTTTCAACAAAACCTGAAATTTCTTCTGAAAGTTTTTTATAAACTTCCACAGCTTTTGTTTTTTCACAGACCGAATACGCACACCAAAGTCCTGCGTTTTCATAAGTCGTGTAAAAACTTCCAACTGAATAACAAAGTCCGGATTTTTCACGAAGCGAAGAAAAAAGTCGGCTGCTCATAGTTTCTCCGGCGGCGGAATTAAAAATCAAAAGTGAAATATAATCTTCAAAGGAAAGACTTGAAGAAAGCGGATACAAAGAAAAAATTTGCGTCTGATTAAATTTGGCTTTTAAAATCCGATTCTCTGTGTTCCAAAAAATCTTCTCTGAAAAATGAAGATGCCTAAAAAATTCCTGCGAAGGTTTGTGCTGTGGAAGTTTCTGCAAAGTTTCAACAAGAATATCTTCAAAAATTTTTCCGCAAACAATTACAACAAGCTCGCCTTCTGCAAAATATTTTTTATACCAGTCAACCATCTGCTCCCGTGTAATCGAATCAACATCATCAGAAGTTCCAGTTATTGCAAGACTAAGTTTTTGATTCGGCCAGACACAAGACGCAACTTCATCCATTGCAGAATCATCAGGATCGTCCAAAACAGCAAGAATTTCACTCTGGACAACACCGCGCTCTTTTTCCATTTCTTCAGGCGGAAAAGTACAATTCGAGCTCAAATCACAAAGAGTTTCCAAAGCAGTTTTATAGTTTTCCAAATTTTCAGAAGGAACAGTGCAGTAAACGCCTACATTTTCGCGCTCGGTAAAAGCATTGAAAATTCCGCCCATTCTGTCAAAAATAAGAGATATGTCCCGGTTCGATTTTGTTTTTGTTCCTTTAAAAATCATGTGCTCGGTAAAATGGCTGATTCCATGCTCACCTTCATTTTCAAAACGGCTTCCAACTGAAAAGTAAAAACCGAATGTTGTAACTTTTGAATTTACAACTTGCTGAGTGATAAGCGTTATGTTATTTAAAAGATTTTGTTTTTTTGCGAGCATAAAATGATTTTAGCAAATTTCAAAAAGTTTTGCATCAGATTGAAATTTTTCAAAAAAAATCCGCCTGCAAAATTCACAGACGGATTCAATTCAGAGTTAAATAAACTTATTTGCTTTCAATTGCATCAATGTAGCTCAAATTCAATCGGCCCATCTTGTCAACTTCAAGCAGCTTTACAGGAATAACCTGACCTTCCTTGAGAATATCGCTTACTTTTTCAACACGATTTCTTGAAAGTTTTGAAATGTGGCAAAGTCCTTCTTTTCCCGGAAGAATTTCTATAAACGCACCAAAGTCCATAATGCGCTTTACAGTTCCCTGATAAATTGTCCCTGGCTCTGGATCTTCGCAGATTCCCTTTATAGCGGCTTTTGCAGCATCAGTTGAAACACCAGACTTGCCGTAAATTGTAACAGTTCCGTCATCTTCAGTATTGATTGTAACATTATACTGCTGGCAAAGAGCTTTTACATTTTTTCCGCCAGGTCCAATCAAAGCTCCGATTTTATCGACAGCGATTTTCATTGTTTCAATTTTTGGAGCATAAGGACTGATTGGCTGAGGCTTGCTGATACATTTTTCCATTATGTCAAGAATATGATTGCGTCCGCGTTTTGCCTGCTCAAGAGCACGTCTCATAATATCCATTGAAACACCGGCAATTTTTATATCCATCTGGAATCCTGTAATTCCATCGCGGGTTCCTGCAACTTTAAAGTCCATGTCGCCAAGGTGATCTTCTTCTCCCAAAATATCAGAGAGAATCGCATATTTTTTGTACTGCGGTCCGTCAGTGATAAGTCCCATTGCAATTCCGGCAACCATTTTTTTCATCGGAACTCCAGCAGCGAGCAAAGACAAACATCCGCCGCAAGTTGAAGCCTGAGAAGAAGAACCGTTAGATTCCATGATTTCAGAAACAACACGGATTGTATAAGGGAATTCGCTTCTTGAAGGAATCATCGGAGCTAAAGAACGGCGCGCAAGATTTCCATGTCCAATTTCACGGCGTCCAGTTGTAAGTTTTCCAACTTCACCAACAGAATATGGAGGGAAATTGTAATGAAGAATAAAGTTTTCACTTCTGTCGCCTTCAATGTCATCGTAAACCTGCTCGTCCATTGCAGTTCCCAAAGTTGTTACAGCCAATGACTGAGTTTCGCCACGAGTAAACAAAGCTGAACCGTGAGGACGAGGAAGAACGTTTACTTCACAAGTAATCGGACGAATGTCTTCTGTGCCGCGGCCGTCAATGCGAAGACCTTTTTCAAGAATGCTTGAGCGGAGCAAATCATACTGAATGTCATCAAACAAAGCGTTGAACAATTTCGCCTGAATTTCATCTTCAAGCTGCTCTGAATATTTCTCCGCAATTTTAGCTTTTACAGCCTTTACCGCATTTCCGCGCGCCATTTTTCCTTTCTGGAAACAAGCTTCCTGCATAAGAGGAATTGCCTCGGCTTTGATTGCATCCGCGTTTTCAAGTTTAACATCAAGAGGTGCAAGCGGAAGTTTTTCTTTTCCGGCAAGCTTTACGAGTTCTTCCTGAAGCAAACACATATCGGTAATAAATCCCTGCGCCTTTTCCAAAGCTCCAAGCATAACTTCCTCTGAAACTTCGTTTGCACCGCCTTCAACCATTGTAAATCCATCTTTAGTTCCGGCAACAACAATTTCAAGCTGAATTTTTTCCATCTGCTCATAAGTTGGATTCAGAATATATTCACCATTCAAATATCCAACGCGAACGCCTGCAACAGGTCCATGGAAAGGAATGTCAGAAATAGAAACAGCCGCGCTAGAAGCAAGAACTGCAAGAATGTCTGGAGGATTCACGCCGTCAATAGAAACGCAAGTCGGAACAATCTGGATTTCACGTCCGAAAGATGTTTCAAAAAGAGGACGCATAGGACGGTCAATAAGACGGCTTACAAGAATTTCCTTGTCCTTTGGACGGCCTTCACGCTTTACAAATCCTCCAGGAATTTTTCCTGCGGCATAAAATTTTTCGTTGTACTCAACTGTTACAGGAACAAAGTCAAGCCCTTCCTTTGCTTCGCTTGAAGCGCAGACAGTTGCAATTACAGCAGTTCCACCAATCTGCGCATAAACACAGCCGTTTGCCTGCTTTCCGATTTTTCCAGTTTCAAGAATAAGTTCCTGATCACCAATTTTTTTGGTTACTCTTTGTATCATAAAAGTTTCCTAAATATGCTTTTTATGAACTTCTGATTATCCACAGATTACATCGATTCCCAATCTATAGAAATCCATATAATCGGTGGACTGACTCTTATCAGAATATTCAAAGGGAAATTCTTTTGAATCCACCTTAAAAAAACAACGGCAGTAAATCCATTTTTGAATTCATCTGCCGTCATCATCCAATTTTTTCTGCAAAATTACTTGCGGATTCCAAGCTCTTTTATAAGAGAGCGGTAGCCTTCAAGATTTGTGCGTTTAAGATATTTCAAAAGCTTGCGGCGAGCACCAACAACTTTTAAAAGACCACGCTGTGCGCAGGTGTCTTTCGGGAAAGTTTTGCAGTGAGCAGTAAGCTCTTTAATGCGCTCTGTCATCAAAGCAATTTGAACATTTGAATTTCCAGTGTCGCTTGCGTTTGCTCCAAATTTTGAAACGATTGACGCTGTTGTTTCTTTTGTAAGTGCCATTTCTTACTCCTAATAAATTTATTTTCAGTCCTTCGATTTTTACAGGGAACAAAAGTGGCGCTTTGTATTCCAAGCAAAATCACAACGGAATGAACTGTTTACATTTTACTGATATAGAAAGAAAAGTCAATGTTAAGCCGAGCGGCAAACTTCTCTGCGAATCAGCAAAATTTTATCTCGGCTGTTTTTTCTGCAATTCCGGAAGTCGGAAGCGCAATCCTAAGATTTTCGTTTTCAATTTCAAGAGTTGTATGAAAAATATTTCCGTCAGAATCAAGCGCGGCAACTTTGTAAATTCCATTCTTTGGCAAAACCTGATTTTTTTCATTGCGGAATTCAAAAATTGAATTTTCACTTCCAACTGATTTTTCTTTAAACGAAATTCCGCGGACATCCAAAGCGAACGGACGCAAAAGCATTTTCTGCGCGCATATAAAATTTCCTGCAAGAATTTCTTTTTTTACGCGGCTTGAACTGATTTTTTCATCTTCAAAAAAAACGTAATCTTGCCTGCAAAGCTCGAAGTTTTTTTCCTGCGAAATCTTTTCAAGTTCTTCCATATTAAGCAAGCCTTTGTAACCGCACTTAAAATCGCTTCCTTCAACAAGAAATTTCATTCCGCAAACTGAAATCAAAGTTTCAATAAAATCAGCACCTTCAATTTTTGAAAAATCCTGCGTAAAATCAATCACAACCGCAAAGTCAAGTCCAAGATTCTTGAAAAATTCCAGACGCTGCTCAAGAGTAAAAATTAAACCAGTTCCTTCATTTTTTATCTGCGAAGAAAAAGTTATAATTCCTGAAACAAAATTCTTTTGAGAAACAGCAGTTTTTATAAGCGCAACATGACCTGCATGAATAGCTTCAAAACTTCCAATTGTAAGAGCGCAGCCTTTTGACTTCCATTCAACTGGAAAATTCAAACTGCAAAATTCATTCCAAGAAAAAACTTTGAATTCTTTTTTTTCAGGCGGAACAACAAAACCATAAGAAAGTTTTGCATCTTTGTTTTTGCAGATTATTCCAGCGAAAGCCCCAGACGAATAAAAAACAGCAATTTCATCTTCTACATTTCCGCAGATTGCAATGTCAAACATTTTCTGCGAAAGCGGACGACCATTCAAATATGACTTTTCAAATTCAGGCTTTAAAATATCGCAGCTGAATCCGCAAAGAGACGCCAGTTTCTGAGAAAAAAGCAAAAAGTGATTTCTTATATCTTGAATTTTTTCAGCTGAATCTTCACGACTTTTTTTTATTTTCTGTTCAAACGGAAGATGAATTTTTTCTTTTTCCTTTTGAAAATAAAACGCGTTTTGAATTCCGTTTTCTATCGAAAATTCTTTTAGTTCTCCAAAGCAAGCCGCATCTTTTAATTCAAACGGTCCGACTTTAGTCCGCCTCAAAGCGCATAAATGGGCGCAAGTTCCAAGGCTATAAGCAATGTCTCTTGCAAGCGCGCGGATGTAAGTTCCTTTTGAGCAGACAATTTCAAGAAGAGCATAAGAGCAAGCGTCATTTTCTGAAGGCTCTTTAAAATCAAGAAGTTCATTTTTATAAACAAAAACCTGTCTGCTTTCAAGATGAATTTCATTTCCGCCGCGGACAAGATCACTTGCGCGTTTTCCGTCAACATGAAGCGCAGAATAAACAGGCGGCACTTGAAGAACCGCTCCGGTAAATTTTTTCAGCGCAACTTCAACCTGCTCTCTGGAAACTGCCGCACCAGTTTTTACAACATCGCCAGTCGGATCAAGAGTGTCCGTTTCTTTTCCGAAGCAGACAACAGCCTGATAAGTTTTTGTAAATGAAGTTATATGAGGAACAAGGTGCGTAAGATTGCCAGACAAAACAACAAGCAAGCCTTCAGCAAAAGAATCCAAAGTTCCAGTATGCCCGACTTTTTCAGTTTTCAAGGCATGCTTTATGCTCCAAAGAGAAGAAAAACTTGTAATTCCCGGAGTCTTTGCATAGAGCATAACCCCGGAAACTTTATTCTTGGTCTTCTCTGGCATTCTGCTCATTCTGGCTGATTTCAATTTGCCTAGATTCATTTTCCAGCGCATTAAGTTTTTGAACCATTTTATAGCCTTCCTTCATGCTGAAATCCGCTACAAAAGTAAGTTTTGGAAATCTATAGATTGAAACTTTTTTTGCAATTGTAGACTGAATAAATCCAGCCGCGCTCTGCAAGCCTTTTACACCGCGTTCAACAGAAGCGTCGTCCAAAAAAGATGAGACATAGACTTTCGCACATGATAAATCTTTTACAACTTCCACTCGGTTAATTGTAAGAAATTCATTCACGCGCGGATCTTTTACTTCGTGGCGCATTATGAGGGTGGCGATTTCTTCCCTAAGCAGGTTTCCCAGCCTGTCCATTCTATACTGTCCCATTGCAAATCCTTTTATTCAGCAGATACTTCTGCAGCGGCATTTTTCTTTTCGGCTTCTGCCTGCTCATCTGCCAAAGTTTTTCCGAGCTTGCGTTTAACTTCGATTGTCTCAAAAGCTTCAAGCTGATCTCCAATCTGAAGATCCTGCCAATTTTCAATTCCGATACCGCATTCAAATCCGTCTTTAACTTCCTTCGCATCGTCCTTGAATCTTTTTAGAGAAGCAATTTTTCCAGTGTAAATAACAACGCCGTCGCGGATAACGTTTACGCTGCAAGTTTTTTTGATAACACCATCTGTAACGTAACATCCGGCAATAACACCAATCTTTGGAACTTTGAAAGTGTTGCGGACTTCGGCAGTTCCTGTTGTCTCGTCTTTTGTGTCAGGCTGAAGCATTCCTTCCATAGCCTGCTGAATTTCTTCAACACACTTGTAGATAATGTTATACTTGCGGATTTCAACTTTTTCCTGTTCAGCCAAAGATTTTGCCTTTGGAGTCGGGCGGACATTGAATCCGATAATAATCGCATTTTCATCAGCAGCAGCCAAAGTAACATCACTTTCATTGATTGCACCCGCGCTCGAATGGATAACAACAAGCCTAAGTTCCTTTGTGCTGAGTTTTTCAAGAGAGGTTTTAAGAGCTTCCGCAGAACCTTGCAAATCAGCCTTGATAATAACCTTGAACTCTTTTACTTCGCTAGCTTCGATTGTTGAATACAAATTATCAAGCGTAACTTTCTTGACAGCCTTTGCATCTTCAAAGCGTTTAAGCTCCTGGCGTTTTGCGGCAAATGCACGAGCATCTTTTTCAGTTTCTGTAACCTGAATAGGATCTCCGGCATTCGGCATAGCTTCAAGACCAAGAACTTCCACCGGCATTGAAGGCGTTGCTTCTTGAATTTTTTGTCCGCGGTCATTGAAAATCGCACGAACGCGGCCCGAATAAATTCCTGCAACCAAAGGATCGCCGATATGCAAAGTTCCACGCTGAACAACAACAGAAGCAACAACACCGCGCCCCTGGTCAGTACGGCTTTCAATAACTTTTCCTTCAGCGCGGCAATCATACTGCGCCTTAAGCTCAAGAACTTCAGCCTGAATAAGAATCGCATCCAGCAAATCATCAATTCCCTGATGTTTCAACGCTGAAATATTTACATACTGAGTGTCGCCGCCCCAAGCTTCAGGAGTGAGTCCAAGCTCGGAAAGCTGCGTCATAACTTTTTCAGGATTTGCATCCGGCTTATCTATTTTGTTGACTGCAACAATAATTGGAACTTTCGCATCCTTTGCATGGTTTATAGCTTCCATTGTCTGAGGCATAACACCATCATCAGCCGCAACAACAAGAACAACAATATCTGTAATCTGTGCACCACGGGCGCGCATCATTGTAAACGCCTCGTGTCCCGGAGTGTCAAGGAAAGTAATTACGCCCTTCGGAGTTGAAACCTGATAAGCACCGATTTTTTGCGTGATTCCGCCAGCTTCTCCAGCGGCAACATCAGCATTGCGGATTGCATCAAGCGTTTTTGTTTTTCCGTGATCAACGTGTCCCATAACGGTAACAATCGGAGGACGAGTGCGCTCGCCTTCAGACCTTCCCTTGTCGCTTTCAATAACAGTTTCGTCATAAAGGCTTACAAGGTGAACCTGACAATTATATTCAGAAGCAAGAATTGTCGCCGTGTCAGAATCAATGGACTGGTTGATTGTAACCATCATTCCCATTGACATAAGCTTGCCGATAATCTCGCTTGCCTTAAGATTCATTTTGCGGGCAAGATCTGAAACGGAAATTGTTTCCATGATTTCAATTTTCTCTGGAACAACGCTTGCCGGAGTTGAATCATGCTTTTTGTTCTGATAAAGTTCTTCCTCGTCAAAGAAATCTTCTTTATCTTTTCTATTATAAACTTGTTTTTTGCCCTTAAACTGCTTTTTAGCCGGAGCCTTGTTTCCTGCAATCGCTGAAGGATCTGCAAATCCGCCTGGACGAGGTCCTCCAAATCCTGGACGCCCTGCTCCGCCAGCAAATCCTCCCGGTCCGCGATTGAAGCCGCCTTGACCACGATTAAATCCACCCGGTTGTCCATTGTTTCTGTTGAAGCCGCCTGGTCCGCGATTGAAGCCGCCACCAGTTCCATTTCTATTGAAGCCACCCGGTCCACGGTTAAATCCACCCGGTTGTCCGTTATTTCTGTTGAAGCCGCCATTTGGGTTTCCACGGAAAGAACCGTTACGATTTCCAAAATTTGCTCCCTGCGGATTTCCACGGTTGAAGTTATTTTGTCTTTCGCGGTTCTGGTAGCTCTCTCTAGCCTGACTTCCAGTAAATCCGCCATCTCTGCGTCCGTTTCCATTATTTGAATAACGGTTTCTTCCGCCACTCAAATTCCCTGCTTTAACATTCGGTCGGACATTCGGAAATTCCAAAGTCTGAACCTGAGGCTTTGCAGGCTGGGCAACAGGAGCAGCTGACTTTTTTTCTTCCACCGCAACAGTTTTTTCCTGAGAAACAGGAACTTCAGTTTTTACATCCTCAGCTTTAACAGATGAATCAGGAGTCTTTTTAGACACTACGTGAATTCTTTTTTTCTGTTCTTGTTTTGCCGCCTCTACGGAAGGAGCTTTTCTTTTTATAACAATCTTCCGCTTTGGGCTGGCTTCCCCTGCAGGATGAGAGTCCTGTACATGCTTATTTAAAACTACGCCTGTCTTTTTCTCTGATTCATCTGCCATACTGTATCCTATTACCTCTTACTCTTCTTCAAATGAGAATTCAACACCGCATTTCGGACATCTTGTCATATCCGGTGTAATTTTTTCGCCGCACTCAGGACAGAAATATTCTTCTTCTGAATCTTCCTCTGCTGAATCTGCTGTCTGCTGCGGTTCTTCCTCATCCTCAAACTCAACGTTTTCATTTATAATTGAATAAACTTCATCAAGCTGTTCTTTTGTTACACCGTCAAGTCCATTCAACGCTCCGCTTTCATAAGACGAAACAAAAACTTCTATATCATCGTAGCCGGCTTCCTTAAGAATTTCCGCAACACGCTGGTCAACCCCCGGAAGCTGGGCAACTGTAAGAATTTCCTCGTAAGATTCATTTTCTGAACCGCCAAAGAGTTCTTCCGCAGCCCTTCTTGTGTCATTTTCAACAAGATCTTCATCTGTAACCATAGCTTCGGTTTTTACATCGATTGACCAGTTGCAAAGACGGTTTGCAAGGCGGACATTCAAGCCCTGTTTTCCAATTGCAATAGAGAAATTTTCATCGGAAACAACCGCAAGCGCCTCTCTTTTTTCAGCATCTTTAATTACAACATGCTTTACTTCAGCAGGAGAAAGCGCATTTTTTATAAATACATGAGGATCTTCATCATAGCGCAGAACATCGATTTTTTCACCTTCAAGCTCGCGGATTACATTCTGAATGCGAACACCTTTCAAGCCAACACAAGCGCCAACAGGATCTACATCGATTTTATTTGAAGCCACTGCAATCTTTGTTCTGTAGCCAGGCTCGCGCGAAATGCTTTTTACAACAATCGTATTATCCTGAATTTCAGGAACTTCAAGTTCAAGAATGCTTTTTACAAAATTCTCATCTGTACGGCTAAGCACAACCTGAATTCCGGAAGGAACTTTTTTTACGTCTTTTATCAAAGCCCTGATTCTGTCGTTCTTTTCATAAACTTCACGTGGACTCTGATATTTTACAGGAAGCACACCTTCAACCTTTCCAAGCTCAACATAAATGTTTCCTTTATGCTCGCGCTGGTAATATCCGATTATAATCTGTCCGAGTTTTTCCTTGTATTCATCAAGAAGCTTTTTGCTTGAATTTTCATTCAAATCCTTGTGAGCTTCCTGTTTTCCAACTGAAACCGCGCCGCGTTCAAAATCACGTTTCGGGTCAAGCGGAATATCAAGAGTGTCATGAATCACAGCTTCTGGAGCAAGTTTCTGCGCTTCTTCAAGTTCAATTTCAATAACAGGATCATAAACTCCGTCAACAACAGTTTTGCGCGCATAGACATTCACATCCGACATATCATCTGCAAACTTTACAATGCAGTTGTCGTAGCCTTTTCCGAATGATTTTTGATACGCCGCAAGAATCATTCTTTCTATAGTCTGCCTGATTGAAGATTCATCAATTCCTTTTTCTGCAGAAAGCGCACGGATTGCATCTGCCATTTCTGACATAACAAGCCCCCTTATAAATGTAAAAATTTTGCTTTAGCAATATCAGCATAGGCAACAGACTCTTCGCCGCCGCCTTCTAGTTCCAATGTAACTTGATTTTTATCTGAAGATTTTATTTTTCCGCAAACCCAGTCATTTACGTTTTTATCCCAAACGCGGACTTCTCTTCCTGTAAAAATCTCAAACTCAGCCGCATTTCTTAAAGTGCGTTCAATTCCCGGCGAACACATTTCCATAGAAATATCGTCTTCATTTTTTCCAAGGATTTTAACCATTTCTGAAAACAACGCGCGATGTGCTTTTGCACAATCTGAAACACCGATGTCCTTTTTGGAATCCGATGAAGCTATGACAGCAGAAATATTAATTTTGCCATTCTGCGGAACAACATGAAGCTCCACCAGCTTAAAACCTTCCGCAGACATCACAGCGGAACATTCATTAAAATACGGAATATTCTCGAAAGAACTATACTCCAAGTCAAACCTCTAAAAAACACGCTTAAAAAAAAGCATTTCAGACTAAAAAAAAAGAGCCTTTTTTGCGGCTCAATTTTCAAAGATAATCAAAATGTATAAAGATACTATCATTTTAAATCAACATTGTCAATAAACAAAAGCGCATTCTGCAGGGCTTACGCATTATAAATGTATTAAGCATAAAACTGGCTCCCAGGCACGGTTTCGTGCTTCAAAATCGCGCAATAATGCGCTACACGCTGATTGTTGCAAAGTAACTATAGAATTGCCCGCTCACGCGGTCGCAACAATCAGAGTATTTTTGCCACCCACGAACCTTTTCTTCGCGCAAACTTTACTTAAATTATTTATAATGCGTTTGCCCTATAGAATTCTGCAAAAACTTCTAAAATATATTATTTTTCATTTACAGATAAATATGATAAAATAGTCCGATGAATGAAATTGAAATCAAAGCACATGTTTACAAAAAAGACGAACTTATAAAAAAATTAAATTCTTTCGCTGAATTTAAGCAGGAAGTTTTGCGCGACGACACTTACTACGAAAGCCCGCTGAATCCAAAAATCAAAATTAGAATCCGAAAAGAAAAATACGGAAAAGAGACACGCAGCATTCTCACTTACAAGCAGAAAGAAATTAAAAGCGCATCCGAAAATTTCAGCACAGAATTGAACGAAGAACTTGAAACTGAAATTCTATCTCCCGAACCGCTGGAGAAATTTTTTTGCGACGCAGGATTTAAAGTCGCGCTAAAAAAACACAAAGAAGTCATGGACTGGAAACTGGAACTTCCAGCTTCAATTGAACACACAAAACTTAAGGCAACTCTTGAACTTTGCAATGTTCCGCCGCTCGGTTACTTTCTTGAAATAGAAATTCTTTCGCCGTCAAAAAAAGATGAAGATGTAAAAAAAGTTCAGCAAATTTTATTTGAACTTCTTGAAAAATGCGGAATCGAAAAATCCTGCATAGAAGAAAAATATTATTCAGAACTTCTTTCGCAAATTGAAAAAAATAATTAAATTATAAAGAACAAACAAAATAGTAATAATAGAGGGAACTTATGTTTGAACGAATTAATTACAAAAATCAGGCACGCGAGCAGCTAAAAGGAAAATTAAAAACTCCAATAAGTGCGTTTGTTGTAACAATGGCAATCACTGCAATGGCGGCAGGACTTCCGCAGGAAAATCTGGACGGAACAACTGGGCTTATTTCATTTTTGCTAATCAGTTTTATAAACAGCGTTTCATTTTTTGCATTTTTAAGAATTTTTATTCAGATTTACAACACAAAAACCAAGGCTGAATTTTCAGATTTTATAAACAGTTTTTCACATTTTGTAAAAGCTTTTCTCGGATTTCTTTGGTTTTATTTGTGGGTCGGACTTTGGAGCTTGCTTTTCTTTTTCCCGGGAATTGTAAAATCATTTTCGTACTCGCAGATGTTTTTTGTTCTGGCGGAAAATCCAAAAATTTCAGTTTCAAAAGCCATGAATATAAGTAAAGTTCTTACGCGAAACCACAAAGGCGATTTGTTTCTTATGTCGCTAAGTTTTTTGGGCTGGGAATTTCTTTCGATGCTCACACTTTTCATTCTCCAGATTTGGATCAAACCTTACGAAGCAATGTCATTTACAAACGCATATTACGCACTAAAAGAAGAAGCGTTCAGGACAGGCTCGCTTACACCGGCGGACTTTGAATCGTAACTAAAAGTTATTTTTTATTGGAGAAAAAAATGAAAATAAAATTTTCAAAAGATAATTATTCAAAAAAAGGGATTGCAGTTTTTGCCTGCACAGTCGCTCTTGCAGCCGCTATTTTTATCTTTAACACAGCAAATTCCGCCTTGAACAAAAATACAAAAAGCACAATTTCCGCAGTTTCAAATTCAGAAACAAAAATCAAAGACAAGCTGCTTGGAAAAAAAGAAAACAAGTTTCCAAAGAACGAATACATCGCAAAGCTTTTTATAAAGGGCGTAATTTCAGAATCAAACGATTCATACAATCAGGAATGGATTTTGTCCACAATAAAAAATTTGCAGGAAGACACGAACAACCGCGGAATCGTCCTTGTAATAAATTCTCCGGGCGGCGGAGTTTATCAGGCAGACGAAGTTTTCCTTGCGCTTGAAAAATACAAAAAGGAAACCGAACGTCCGGTTTACGCGTACTTCACTTCTCTTGCGGCGAGCGGCGGATATTACGTTGGATGTGCTGCTGACTACATAATGGCAAACAGAAATTCTCTAACCGGAAGCATCGGCGTTATAGCAGGGCAGTTTACAGATTTGACAGGACTCATGGAAAAATGGGGAATCAAGTCCACAACAATCCACTCAGGACGCAACAAGCTCATGGGAAATTTCAACGAACCTATGACACAGGAACAGCAGGAAATAATGCAGTCAATCGCAGATGAATGTTACGAGCAGTTTACGGATATTGTAGCAGAAAGCCGCGGACTTTCAAAAGAAGAAGTCTACAAACTTGCGGACGGAAGAATCTACACAGCCTCGCAGGCAAAAGAAGCATCCCTCATAAATTCAATAGGAACTTTAGACGAGCTTATTGAAACAATGCAACGAAAAGAATTCGACTTTGCAGAATACGAAACCGCGGATTTTTCTTATCAAAAAGAAGATAGCATTTACAGAATGATTATGGGAAGCGCAAAAGAATTCAAAAAAGCTTCATTGGGAATTCCTGATGCTGTAATGGAAGTTTTAGAGCCGCAAATTGAATTTCCGGCATATTATTACAAGTAGGAATTTTCCTCTGAAATAACAATTCCAACTTGCTTTAGCGTAAAGCCTTTCTGAACAAGAGAGGCTTTTATTTTGTCCAAGTCTTTTTTGAACAACAGGCACTTTTTATAAGCACGTCGGCAAATCTCAAGTTCATCTTTTTCTGAAAAAAATTCATCAAGGGCTTTTTTTGAAGCTATGCGGTCAACGCCTCTGGATGCAAGTTCGGCCGCAAGCCGGATTCTTCCTTCAGCATGGTCGATTGAACGGCTTCTTAGCCAAGCACCGGCAAATCTTTCATCGCTTAAATTTCCACACAGCTCAAGATAATCCAAGGCTTTTTTTACAGCGGATTTTTCAATTCCCTTTTTTAAAAGCTTTCTCTCAAGTCCGGCACGGCAATGCTCAGCGCGCGCAAGATATGTCATTGCGGCAAATTCAGCGCCATAAACAATCGCCGCATTTAGCAAATCCGAAGCTTCTTCATCCGAAAATTCCGCTCCGGCAAAAAGATTTTCCTCAGTTAAAAGAGAAAGGTAAGACGCACGCAAAAAAAATGCAGACCCAACAGAAGGTGTAATTTCGTACACTCCTGTAAAAGTCTGCTGTATTTGGCGAATAACCAATTTTAGCGTTTGCTGAACTGGAATCTGCGGCGAGCACCACGCTGACCATACTTCTTACGCTCAACCATACGAGAGTCGCGTGTAAGATATCCGTTTGCCTTAAGAGAAGGACGTGCGTCTGGATCTACCTGAGTCAAAGCACGGGAAACTCCATGCAAGCAAGCTGCAGCCTGACCATTAAGTCCGCCACCGCAAACGTTGATAAGAATATCAAACTTGTTTACATTTGATGTAACCAAAAGCGGCTGAATTACAAGACGAGCCTGTGATTCTGTTGCAAAATAGTCTTTTATATCCTTTCCGTTAACAACAATTTTTCCTGAACCTTCGCGCATAAAAACACGAGCAGTTGCAGTTTTTCTTCTTCCTGTACCGATAGCTAAATTCTTAATCACGATATGCTCCTATTTTAAACTTCAAGAGGTTTTGGATTCTGAGCTGCATGAGGATGCTCTGGACCTTCGTAAATCTTAAGATTTCCGATAATCTTGCGTCCAAGGCGGTTATGAGGAAGCATTCCCCAAATTGTTCTCTTCAAAGGTTCTGTAGGATGTTTTTCAATAAGAGTATTGAATGAATAAGAGCGCAAACCACGTACATAACCTGTATAATGGCGATAAAGCATATTGTCAGCTTTTTTGCCTGTAACCTGAATTTTTTCAGCATTAACGATTACAACAAAATCACCACACATAGAGTTCGGTGTATAAGAAGCTTTGTGCTTTCCACGGAGAACAGAAGCAGCTTTTGCAGCTACACGTCCCAAAGTTTTTCCAGATGCATCAATGACATACCAGTCATTTTTTACATCTTCATTTTTAGCAAAATAAGTTTTCATGTATATACCTTTCTAAATAAAACATTACGTTTTCCGCTTTGCATCCAGCTTCAAACGTTTGCAGGCAATGAGCAGTTGCCAACAATATATACGGGGTAAAAAAATATACCATGTTTTCAGTTTTTTAGTCAATTAAATTTAAGAAATTCAACTGTAAAAACTGAAAATATTTGCGATGAATAAGAAATTTATTTTTTTTCTATTGATTTAGCGGCGTTTTCTTCTTTTTTTGCTTCTTTTTTATCTTTTATATCAGCAAAACCTATAAAAACTGAAATGAGCCCGCAGAATGCCGCAAAACACGGAGTAAATCCTTTCAAAAATGAAATAATGTCAGAAGTCCAGTTCAAGCCAAGACAAGAAAACACGCAAAATCCAATCAGAACAATTCCAATCAACAATGAAACCATAAAATACTCCATAATTGTTTTAGCCGTTCTTGTAAAAACAAAAACGGCATTTTATAAAAAAATTATTAAACTAGTAATTTTCAGCTTTTACTTCAAAATAGCTTTGAGGATGAGCGCAAACTGGACAAATATCCGGCGCTTTTTTTCCTACGCAGATATGTCCGCAGTTTGAGCATTGCCAGATAACGTCTCCGTCCTTGCTGAAAACACACTCATTTGTAACGTTATCCAAAAGCTTGCGGTAACGCTCTTCATGCGTTTTCTCAATCGCGGCGACACCTTCAAATTTCTGGGCAATATCGATAAATCCTTCTTCACGCGCTGTCTTGGCAAACGAAGAATACATATCTGTCCACTCGTAATTTTCACCTTCCGCAGCATCCTTTAAATTTTCTGCGGTGCTTTTTATTCCGTCGTTAAGATATTTGTACCAAAGCTTTGCGTGCTCCTTTTCATTTTCAGCAGTTTCCTCGAAAATTTTTGCAATCTGCACAAATCCGTCTTTGCGGGCCTTGCTTGCGAAAAATGTATACTTGTTGCGGGCCTGAGATTCACCTGCAAAAGCCGTCTTAAGATTTTCTTCTGTTTTTGAACCTTTCAATTCCATGATTTACCTCCAGTACAAATACAGCCATAAAAATAAAAATTTTCTAATTATATAAAGTATAATCAATTATTTGCACAATTGCCATTCAAACAGGAATTTTTTTTAATTTTTACATAATTCTGGACAAAACCATGAAAATAATAGTGCTTGAAAAAATGCTTACCATAGAATTTTTAAATAAAAGGTGAATGACAACAGTTGCCACGGAAGCAGCCAAATGAGGAATTCCAAAAGGAGAACTCAAAAAACTTGTGTCCTTGAAGCAATAAACGACCAAAACCGCCATAATTAAAGACGGCGTGTATTTCTCAATAAAGCGGATTATCGCAGGCGGATTTTTTCTGCTGAAGGCAACAAAAGGAAGCAAGCGCGTTCCATAAATAACTGCCCCGGAAACAAAAACAGCTGCCAAAGCCATCATAAGGCTATAAGACTCTTTCATGCCAATTTCTCCGATTTAGAATTTGAAAGAATTTTCTCTTTTGCAAAAAATGACGGACCTCTTGCCAAAAGCATAACTCCAAGAGCCGCGCAAATTGAAAACCAGATTATATTTGACGAGCCAAAAACTCCGGTTTTATAAAGCACAACAGAAAACACAGCGGCAAGTCCACCAGCCAACGCAGGCACACAATCCTTTGAAGATTTTAGCTGCTCAATCAAAAGAACTATAAAAAGCGAAGTGAGCGCAAAATCAACTCCGGTTAAAAATTTTCCAAGTCCGTAGCGATTCATAACGGTGTAAGCCACAGCGCCAATAAGACTTCCCAAGCACCAGTAGCTTTGGTCCAGCGCGGAAACAACCGCATAAAAAGAAATTTTATTCACACGGGGCGGAACTTCAATTCCCTGAACAAGCGCAAAAGTTTCGTCCGTAATTGCAAAAATAAGATAAGGCTTTTTTCCGCCGGCATTTTTATATTTTGAAATAAGCGAAAGTCCGTAGAAAACATGGCGGATGCTAAGCAAAAACTGAACAAGAATTATTTCAGCAAAAGAAGCTCCGGAAGCAAGCTGACCGACTATAAAATATTGTCCAGAACCAGTATACATGACAACCCCTGAAAGAACTGCAAGCCACCAAGGATAGCCTGCATTCGCAAGCAGCATTCCGAATCCAATTCCAATCGCAATATATCCAAAAAACACAGGCGCAGTTATTTTCAGAGCATGGGCAAAAACATAGCGGTTCATAATGAGCAAATATAATAGCAATAAAGATAAATAGGTTCAACAGCGCAAAATTTAAACTTTCTACAATAAAATTCAGCAAAAATCCGCAAAAGTTTTTTTATAAATTTCCACTTATTTTTTCAAAAATTATTGACTTTTTTACGTATTAAATACAAATTAAGCCTTAGACTTTAAAGTCTATCAGAGCCTTGTTTTGCCAGATAAAAGGCTTCTTTATCACTCAGAAGGAGTTGTACCCTAGTGAACGGAAGTACAGTTTCTATTAACAGCGTGTCCAAGCATTTTGGCTCGTTCCATGCGCTTGACGACATCAGCATTACAATTAAGCAGGGTGAATTTTTTTCTCTGCTTGGACCGTCCGGCTGTGGAAAGACAACACTTCTCCGCATTATCGCAGGATTTGAATTTCCTGATGAAGGCGCAGTTCTTTTTGATGGCAAGAATGTTGTGCCTCTTCCGCCTAACAAACGCCAGAGCAATACAGTTTTCCAGAGCTACGCGCTTTTTCCGCACCTTTCAGTTTATGAGAATGTCGCATTTCCGCTTCGCTTAAAAAAGACTGACAAAAAAACAATCGACGAAAAAGTAAAGGAATACCTGCATCTTGTTCAGCTTGACCAGCACATGTATAAAAAACCAAACCAGCTTTCCGGCGGACAAAGACAGCGTGTAGCAATTGCAAGGGCGCTCATAAACGAGCCGAAGGTTTTGCTTCTTGACGAGCCACTTTCAGCCCTTGATGCAAAACTGCGCGCAAATCTTTTGGTTGACCTTGACGCATTGCACGACAAAATCGGAATCACATTTATTTACGTTACCCACGACCAAAGCGAAGCGCTTGCCGTAAGCGACAGAATCGCTGTAATGAACCAAGGAAAAGTTCTTCAAGTTGGAACTCCATTTGAAATTTACGAAAGCCCGGCGACACAATTTGTAGCGCAATTCATAGGCGAAACAAACCTTTTTGAAAGCACAGTTGTTTCCTGCGAGCCGCACAAGAATTCAAAGGGAGAAGACGAATTCAATGTAACGCTGAATACTCCGGTTCTTGGACTTCAGGCTAAGCTCAAGGGCGAAACTCAGGCGATGCGCGAAGAAGACAAAAATATTCTTGTTACAGACTACGACCACACAGATCCGGGACAGAAAGTCTGCTTTACAATCCGACCGGAAAAAATCCGCATAACGCTTGAAGAGCCGAACGTAGGCGGAAGGAAAGACATCAATGTTTTTAAAGGAATTGTAGAAGAGCCAGTTTACACAGGATTTCAGTCTAAATTCTATGTGCGTCTTGAAAACGGAGCAATCATAAAAGTGTTTAAGCAGCACACAAACTATCTTGATGACGGTCCGGAAATCGCCTGGAAAGATGAAGTTTTTGTTTCATGGTCAGCAGACGATGGCTACATTGTTGAGGACATAAACACATGAAAAGCAAGCAGGAAAATAAAGAGCATAAAAGCTTTCAGCTCAGGCTGGCTTCAAAAGCTTATGGCGCAAAATACAAGAAGGCAAATCCCGGTCCTGCTTATGCCTGGCCAATGGGAGCTTGGTTTTCACTTTTCTTTATTGTGCCTCTGATTATAATTGTGTGCTACTCGTTTTTAAAGCGCGATGTTTACGGCGGAGTTACAAGGGAATTTTCACTTAAAGCCTACGAGCAGATGCTGAGTCCGGCTTACGGTCTTATATTTTTGCGCACACTTTGGATTACAATAATCGCCACAGCAGTTACAATTCTCATTTCACTTCCGTGCGGATATGCGATGGCAAGGAGCAAGCACCAGACTCTTCTTTTGATTCTTGTCATTGTTCCGTTTTTAACAAACAGCCTAATAAGAATTTTCGCCTGGATTACAATTCTTGGAGACAACGGACTTTTCAACCAGTTGCTTTCAAATTTGCACGACATTATTTGCAAGGTAACTGGCTCAACAAAAGAATTTCTTCCGCATAAATTTATGTTTACGCGCGAGGCTGTTATTCTTGTAAGCATTTATATGTACTTGCCTTATGCGATTCTTCCAGTTTTTACGGCGGTAGACAGATTCGATTTTACACTGCTTGAAGCCGCACGGGATCTTGGCGCAACAAAAATGCAGTCCATGTTTAAAGTTCTGATTCCCGGAATCAAAAGCGGAATCTTGAGCGCGATAATTTTTACGTTTATTCCGATTTTTGGAACATACACAGTTCCGCAGCTTGTAGGCGGAAAAGACAGCTATATGCTCGGAAACATTATTGTTGACCAAGTTCAGAAAGTACGAAACTGGCCTCTGGCTTCTGCATTCAGCCTTGTAATTACAGTTATAAGCATGGCGGGCGTTCTGCTCATGCTTTCAACAGGAAAAAAAGAAGCGGATATGAACAAAAAACTGAACAAAGAAGACACAACATCAAGCATTGCCGAAAGTATTTCCAAAGCCAGTCTCAAAGGAAGCAAATGAAAAATCCGATTTTATTACTGAACAAAAAATACAAGTCGATTCCCAAAAGCGAGTCAAACAGGCACGCAAAACGCCAATGGAAAAAACGCAATCCTAGATTCAGTCTGTCAAATACAGTTCTGTGCCTTTCGATTTTATTTTTGTTTTTACCGTTGTTTGTAATTGTGTTTTTCTCATTCAACGAGTCAAAAGACACAACTTTTACAAATTTCTCGTTCATCTGGTACCAAAAGCTCATATTCAGCTCAAAACCTTTATGGCACGCGCTTTTGAACAGTTTTATTGTAGCCTTAACTTCCGCAATTACAGCAACTGTGCTTGGAACTTTGGCGGCAATCGGAATCAGCTGGTACAAGTTCTTCGGAAAATCCTACATTCAGTCAATCAGCTTTTTGCCGATGGTTCTACCGGAAGTTATCATGGGAATTTCGCTCCTGATTTTTTTTAGCGGAATAAAACTTTCGCTCGGACTTTTTACAATTTTTATTGCGCACACAACATTCTGTCTTCCGTTCGTTTATCTTATGGTAAGCGCGAGAATCGACGAATTTGACTATTCAATTATAGAAGCAAGCCACGACTTGGGTGCAAACGAATTTCAGACGCTTACAAAAGTAATTGTTCCCGCAATCATGCCTGGAATTATTTCAGGCTTTATGATGAGCATAACAATGTCACTTGAAGATTACGTTATAACGGCTCTTGTTTCAGGGCCGGGAAGCACTACACTTCCGCTTTACGTTTATTCGCTTATAAGATTCGGTGTAAGTCCTGTAATCAATTCGCTTTCGTTTGTGCTGATTCTTATAATCTGCATCATTGCAATTCTGCTTAGAAGCCGCCTTAAAACATTTGCGGCATCAAGATAATCCATTCTGTAAAAAAAAAGCAAAGCTGGTTTCAATACCGACCGTGCACAGGAGTTTATATGAAAAAAAGAGTTTGTTCAATTATTTCAGCTTTTATTGCAGTTGCCTCTGTTTCATTTTTTTCATGCAAAGAAGAAAATGAAGTCTACCTTTACAACTGGACTTACTACACACCAGATGAAGTTTTGCGCGACTTTGAAAAAGAATTCAACTGCACTGTAAAAGTAGACAGCTACGCTTCAAATGAAGAAATGTATGCAAAATTAAGAGCCGGAGCAAAAGGATACGACATAGTTGTTCCATCCCAGGATTACTGCTCAATTATGATTAAGCAGGGAATGTTCCGAGAGCTTGACCAGAGCAAGATGACAAACAAAAGCCATATAAATCCGCTTGTATTTGAAAAGGCAGATTACGATCCGCAAATGAAATATTGCGTTCCATATTATCTTGGAGCCGCCGGAATCGCCGTGAACAAGACAAAAGTTTCCACGGATTATGAAAAAACTTGGAACATTTTTGCAGATAAGCAGTTTGCAGGGCACGCCACAATGATGGACGATATGCGCGAAGTTATCGGGGATGCTCTTACAACTCTTGGCTACAGCATAAATACAGTTAACCAGAACGAACTGAAAGAAGCTTCGGACTACATAATAAAAAACTGGAAGCCAAACCTCGTAAAGTTCGACGCTGAAGGCTTCGGAAAGTCATTTGCATCCGGCGATTTCTGGCTTTGCCAAGGATATGCGGAAGTTGTATTTGGTGAAGTTCCAGAAGACAAATGGGAAGAAACAATCGACTTCTTTATTCCAGCGGAAGGCGGACCTTCTTACCTTGACAGCATGTGCATCTTGAAAGACGCGCCTCACTACGATCTTGCCAACGAATTTGTAAACTATATTCATCGCCCTGAAGTATATGCTAAATTCCTTGACGCATTCCACTTTCCTTGCTTTGTGAATAAAGATGCCGCCCAGTACATGACAACAAAAACAATGTATGAGGCAGAGCAAATGTCAAACTGCGTTCTAAAGGAAGACCTTGGCGAAGACTTGGACAAATACAACGAGCTTTGGCAGGAAATAAGATTCACTGAATAATATGAAAATCATTGCTAAAAAAACAAGCCTCAATGGGCACATTCAAGTTCCAGGCTCTAAGTCGCATACAATCAGAGCACTTTTGCTTGCATCCCTTGCAGAAGGAACTTCATATATACGAAATCCACTTCCAAGCGCAGACTGTCTTAGCGCAAGCCGCGCAGTTCCGCTTATGGGTGCAAAAATCGAACTGGAAAAAGACTCTGTAAAAATCGGACAAACCTGGACAGTTCAAGGAGCAGGAAGCAAAATCCACTTGCCAAGCAATATTGTTGACGTAGGAAATTCCGGCTCGCTGCTTTACTTTATGTCGCCAATCGCAGCCACATTTGAAGGCTGGAGCGTGTTCACTGGGGACGAAAGCATAAGAAAACGCCCCGTAAGCCACGTTGTAGACGCATTAAGACAACTTGGAGCGCAGGCATTCACTGCGGAAGAAAAAAGCGGAACTTGCCCGATGCTCATAAAAGGTCCTATAAATGCAAGCAAAACAGTAAAAACAGGCGGCGAGCTTAGCCAGTATGTTTCCGGAATGATGATGGCGGCTTGCAGGCTGAACGGAACTCTCAAAATCGAACTTTCAAATCCAAAGGAAACACCATACCTTTACATGACACAAAAGTGGCTTGAAAGCTGCGGAGTAAAAGTCAGAATGTCAGAGGACTTTAAGCACATCGAAGTTGACGGTCCTGTAAAAATCAAGGCATTCGACAAAGCAATTCCAAGCGACTGGGAAGCTGTGGCATTTCCGCTGATTGCAGCCTTAATCACAGACAGCGAGCTTGTAATTAACAACGTGGACTTAAGCGGAACACAGGGCGATGAAGCAATAGTCGAAGTTCTAAAATCCCTTGGAGCAGACATTGAGCTTGACAAACAAATCTGCTCGCTCAAAGTGCACGGCGGAACAAAAGCAAGCAACGGAACAGGAAGACTTTCCACGGAACTTCTAAAAAACAAGGAGCTTCACGTAAATCTTTCTGGATTTCCTGACGCAGTTTGTGCTCTTGCCGCAGTTTCGTGCTTTGTGGAAGGAACTGTTTTTATTGAAGACATTGGCGTTTGCCGCAGAAAGGAAACAGACCGCATAAAAGTTCTAAAAAGCGAGCTTGAAAAACTGGGCGCGCAAGTAGAAGAAGGCGAAGATTTTCTGGTTATCAAGGGACATTCTCCAGTTCTTGCTGACGGAAAGCCAAACCCGGAATTTGTCCTGCACGGCGCAGAAGTTGAAAGCTACTTTGACCACAGAGTTGCAATGAGCCTTGCCTGCCTAGGACTTGGATTAAAAGAAGGTCAAGAAATAAAAGTAAAAGACGCAGAATGTTGCTCTGTAAGCTTTCCTGAATTCTTTGAAGCCATGAACAAAATAGGAGCCGGATTTACAAAAGCCTAAATGACAGCAAAAAAAAGACTGTCTTGAAACTGTTTTACTTGCTATTTTCACGGCCTTCAACAAGCCGAACTCTCCAGTCGTATTCTTTTTGCTCGTCTTCAATTTCCTGCTTGCGAAATGACTTTGACAATTCTTCAATAACTGGAGCAATATTTATCACAGCATCCACAATGCAAGGCTCAAAGTGGCTTCCGCTTGATTCCTTAAAAATTTCAATTGTTCGCTCAATAGAAAACGGCTGTTTATAAGGTCTCCAACTTAAAAGAGCGTCAAGAACATCGGCAGCAGACATTATTCGGGCGCAAAGAGGAATTTCATTTCCAGAAAGTCCGTTCGGATAGCCGCTTCCGTCGTATTTTTCATGGTGGCAATAAGCCATCTGTTCCGCAACAATGTTGAACCACCCTCTGTTTATCATAGGCAAAAGCTGCACAAGCCTTTTCCCTTCAGCAGGATGAGCTTTCATCATTTGAAATTCTTCGTAAGTATATTTTCCGGGCTTGTTAAGAATGCTGTCTGGAATATGAACTTTGCCAATGTCGTGCAAGTTTGCCGCGGCGGAATAAACAGAAATTGCCTGCTCCGTCAGAATTTCATTGTAATGTCCCTCCTTTACAAGTTCCCTGGAAATAAGCTCCACATATTTAACAGTATGGCGAACATGGTGGCCTGTAAAAAGCTCGTGGCTTTCAAGCATTCTTGGAATAAATTCCATAATCTTCATCTGAGTATCTTTCAGCTGAAAAGCCTTTGTAAGCGCGCGGCTAAGAGTGGAATGGCTTCTTTTGGAAAGTGCAACCGCAATAATGTAGGAAAAAACAAATTCAATTGTAAATCCTGCGCTCTGTGAAAAAAAGTAAAAGCGTTCAGTTGTGTTAAAGCTGACGCACATAATTTTTGCGCGGAAATAAATTGAAAAAATCATAAGAACATAGCAGACAAGCGCAATGCATCTTGTAAGAACAGCATTGTAATAAAGGCAGCTAAGAAAAACTACAAGCGCATAGGAAATATTTATTCCAATATGTCCGTTTGTTCCCATGTATGCCAAAATTGCCGCCATAACGCACAGTCCAAACACCATGGGAATTCTGTGCCATCGTAAAACATAGACAAAAATGCTCTGAATAATAGAAAATAAAGCTATGACGATTCCAAGTATAATTGAATATGAATAGGGAATTTCAAAAATGCCAATCTTGCTGATAACAATAAAAAGAGGCGCAAGAACATTTCCAATCAGCAAAATGCCAGTTGTAAGCCTGTTGACACTTTCAATATTTTCAGCAAAAAACTCTTCGTCTTCAACCGGCACAGAAAACTCCCTTCACTCTCCCAGCAAGAAAAAATCCGACTTATTAGAAACAATTTCAAGATTAAATATTCAGCCGTCATTCCCGTGCAATGGACACGGGAATCTATAGATTATCGAATAAAGATGATAATGACAGTAAACAAAGAAACTTTATAAATTATAAAAATATTCCAAGTAAAAATCAACATATCAAATCGGCACGTCAGGGCAAACTCATTATAAATAATTTAAGTAAAGTTTGCGCGAAGGAACGGTTCCTGAGGCAAAAACACTCTGATTGTTGCGACCGCGTGAGCGGGCAATTCTATAGTTACTTTGCAACAATCAGCGTGTAGCGCATTATTACGCGATTTTGAACCAGTAAACCGTGTCTGGGAGCCAGTTTTATGCTGAATACATTTATAATGCGATTGCCCTGTTGGCACGTCATAAACCGAACAAAATAATACACATTGAACGCTGGTTGTTTTTATGATACTATTATAAAATTACAATAAAAGGGGTCTTACTTTGATTTACTATCTTGGCGGCTTGCTGAAAAACTTTTGGGGACCAGCTAGACTTTTTCAGTCATATACAGTTCTGATTGCGCTTGCACTTTACATAGGATTTTTTCTTTCCAAAGTATTAATTCCAAAATTCTACAAATATCTTCCGAGCGACAGAGGAAGAGAATTCACATTGACAAAAGAAGTTGCAAAAGGAAAGCCCACAGGTTCCGGAGTTGTGTTCATAACAATATTTGTAATTCTCTGTTTTATAATCGTTCCGCTGGATTATCTTCAGTCTGGAATTCTTGCGCTTACTTGGCTTATGATGCTTACAGGATTTTTGGATGACAGAAGCTTAAAAGGCTGGGGAGAATACAGAAAGGCATTTTTGGATTTTGTGATTGCAGTAGCGGCGGCATTTCTTTTAATGCATTATCTTTCTCAGACTTCTCCAGACGGAAGACTCAGATTTTGGTTTCCATTTTTTTCAACTACGATTCATATTCCGTGCTGGCTTTACGTTGCAATAACAGTAATCATGCTTTGGATGTCTGTAAACACAACAAACTGCACAGACGGAGTAGACGGATTAAGTTCAACTCTGGTTCTGATTGCGCTTTTGACTATGGGCGCGCTTTTTTATATCGTGCTTGGCCATGTTGACATTTCAACATACCTTCTTGTTCCGCATTTAAAAGACGGAGCTTCCTGGGCAATAATAACATTCTGCCTTGCCGGAGTTCTTATGGGATACTTGTGGCACAATGCGTTTCCAAGCTCAGTTCTTATGGGAGACGCAGGTTCACGCGCGCTGGGATTTTTTATCGGCGTATGCGTAATGGTAAGCGGAAATCCATTTTTATTCCTTGCAACTTCTTCAATTATTTTTGTAAACGGCGGTGTAGGACTTTTAAAAGTCGCTCTCAAAAGATTCTTCCACATTTCAATTTTTGAAACAGTAAGATTTCCGCTGCACGACCACATGAGAAAAAACAAAGGCTGGTCGCCAACACAAGTGCTTATCAAGTTTATGATAATTCAGCTTTTAATAACTGTCGCAATGCTCGGAATATTCTTTAAAATCAGATAAGGAGGTAAGATAAAAACTGCCGAAAATAGTGTCAGTTTTTATCTTTTCAAGTTTGTGCTACAAACTTGTTATCAACTGCAATTTCTCACTTCGTTGCGAAATTGCGTAAAAAATCAAATCGAAAGTTGAAACTTTCTCATTGACTTTTTATAGGAGAATTTCACTTCTTAATAAAAACAGCGCATTTTCAAAACCACATATAACACACAAAACAAAGCGAGGAAGATTATGGAAAAAGAATCAAAAGTTTTTTTTACAGATTTCCGTGTAACTCAGGACGGAGGAATTGAGGCAAAACTGAAAAAACTCTGCAAGAAAGCCGGAATTGAGCAGATTGATTTTCACGGAAAATTCACCGCTATAAAGCTTCACTTCGGAGAGGACGGAAACCTTTCATTCCTGCGTCCGGATTACGCAAGAGCCGTCGCAGAACTTGTAAAGGAACTTGGCGGAAAACCATTTCTTACGGACTGCAACACTTTGTATCCGGGCTACAGAAAAAATGCCCTTGACCATCTTGACTGCGCGCAAAAACACGGATTTTCTCCAGCAACAACTGGCTGCCAGATAATAATCGGAGACGGACTTAAAGGTACTGATGAAGTGGACGTTCCTATTGTAAACGGAGAATATTGCAAAGTTGCCCACATCGGAAGAGCTGTAATGGACGCTGACATTTTTATAAGCCTTTCGCATTTTAAGGGGCACGAGGCAACTGGATTCGGCGGAGCAATAAAAAACATAGGAATGGGCTGTGGAAGCCGCGCTGGAAAAATGGATCAGCACAATACAGGAAAACCGCAAGTAAATCAGGAAGCCTGCAAAGGCTGCCGCTTGTGCTCAAAGGAATGCGGTTCTGACGCAATCACCTACGAAAACAAAAAAGCCTTTATAAACCAAGAGCTTTGCAAAGGCTGCGGAAGATGTATTGGCGCCTGCAACTTTGACGCAATCTACAATCCGAACTGGAACGCAAATGAAGACCTTGACTGCAAAATGGCTGAATACACTCAGGCAGTATGCTACGGAAGACCTTGTTTCCACATAAACATAATCCGCGATGTAAGCCCTTGGTGCGACTGCCATGCTTTTAATGACGCGCCTCTTATTCCAAACCTTGGAATGGCTGCAAGTTTTGACCCGGTTGCGCTGGACCAGTCCTGCTCGGATTTATGTTGTCAAGCCGCAAGATTTGAAAACTCGCAAATTGCAGACAACATAAAAAAAGGACTCAAGCCAACTAAAGACCTTTGGAAAGATTCCACGCCCGAATCAGTTTGGGATATGTCGTTAATCCACAGTGAAAAAATCGGTCTTGGAAGCCGCAAGTACAAACTAGAAAAATTTTAAAGTCTTTTATAAATCTCTACAAAATACCTAATCAGGATAGTGTAATAAAAACTTTTCCTAACATAGCGTCAAAGTTTTTATTCACAAGTTTGCGTTGCAAACTTTCTTATTAACTGCAATTTCTCACTTTGTTGCGAAATTGTGCTAAAAAGTCAAATCGAAAATTGATATTTTCTCATTGACTTTTTATGGGAGGAAAATTATGGAAAAGAAGAACATTGGAATTATCCAGCATCTTTATTTAGCAGGAATGGCAATTTGCGCCATTGGATTTTTGTGTCCGCTGTTCAAGGCTTTGGGGCAGACAGCAAACGGATTCAGCCTTATTTCAAAAGATTTTTCTGTAATAAGCGCAGGAATTCTTTTAATTTTTATCGGAGCTGCGGCAGGAACAGTTCTTTGCTTTGTCAAAATAAAAAACGTAAAGCTCTTTAAACTGATTGCCCTTGCAGCAAGCATTTTGGGCGGAATAATTCTTGCATTGCAGATGAACAACAGCGCGCTTTCACGTCTTATTGGAAAAGAATTTTTAAAGCACGCAACATTTGGATTTTACATGATAATCACCGGCTGGATTATTGCAATTGCAGGATTTGCAAAAACAAAATAAGTTGACTTTAACTTCTTCGGGATAATTGCCCGAAGATATTTTCAGCTTATTTTTTTTGAAACGCTTGCAAAGTCTACAGAACTTTCTTATATTCTATATACAAACATTGCATACAAAATATGCAAATCAGGGAAGGAAAAATCTTCAATGTATAAGAAGCTGTTTTCAAAACACATCTGGCTTTTGAAAGGCTAATATACGCAAAATAAAAATATACGGAGGATATATGGAAGACATCGCAAGAGCCTGTTTTGTTATAGACGGAAATTATACAAGAAAAGGCTTTTCACATTTGGCCCAAGACGGAATTGACGGAAATTATTACTCAATAAATTTTGCAGCTCTTACAGAATACACGGCTTCACTTATTGAAGCAGAAACCGGAACAAGATGCGTGTTCTCAGATAAAAAAGTGTTCATGGGAACAAATGCGGAATTTGACCGCGAAAACCAGAAATTCTACAGGGCACTTGATGAAGCCGGATTTCAGCGCAACACATTCAACTTGCGCTCGCAGGAAAGCTCAAACGGAAGACTTCCCACTTTAAAAGAAGATGCTGTGGACACAACAATCGTATTCAACACGGCAAAAGAATTCTACACAAAAAGCCGCGATGAACGGTTCGACACGCTTGTTCTTTATGCAGGAGACGGAGATCTTTCAGTTCTTGTTTCGGGGCTTAAAGCGGAAGGCGTACGAGTGTTTGTTATCTACTATGATTTTAAAACACCAGTTTCCATTACAAGAGCTTCGCAGAATTTGCTTGAAACAGCAGACAAGGCAATCAGCATTTCAAGCCTTCTTGATGAACGCGTTTCCCAGCAGATAAAATCAATCTTTACAAAAATAGATGCGCCGGAACAAACATTCCAAGTTCACTACAAGCCGGGAGCTAGGAGCGCATTTGAAACGGCAACTCAGCCTTTTGTCTTGTCTGAAAAACTCATCATAGAAGGAATTTCAAACTGCCGAAAAGACGATGACGGCTGGGTGCTTGTTGCTCAACTTGGAAAATCAATTGAATACAAAATGGGCGCAAAGCTTCCGTTTGGGACAAAACTCCGTGCAGAACTTGCAAGATACCCGAAAACTTTTGAAACAAAAGAAGTGCCGGCATTCAGTGTAAGAGTAAAACCAGCAGCATTGCAACATAAAAACTGATTAAAAAATCACAACCGAGGTTATTATGAAAAAAAGATTTTTTTTTGTTCTATTTACAATTTTTATTTCTGCATTTTTGTTCTGCAAGTCTTCACCAGCAAAAAAAACTAAGCCGGTAAATTCGACTTCTAGCACAAGAAAAACTGCCAGCCCTTCAAACAGCAAAAAAAGAGTTCAGCAAAAAACACAAGGGAATGCCAAAAGCAAACAAAACTCCAGCAATGCTTCAAACGCTAAAGCAAAAAGCAAAAATTCTTTATGGAACATTAAACCGCTTGACACCGCAAGAAATGTTGATTACCTGAGCGATTTTGAAAAAAATGTAATTCTGGAAATGAACAAGGCAAGAACAAATCCGAAGCAATACGCTGATTTATATATTGTTCCAAGGCTGGAAAATTTCGATGGATATAACTATATAGAAAAAAGAATGTCGGCGGCAGGTCCATATAACTGGACAATCCGCACACAAGAAGGTCCTGCGGCTGTAAAAGAATGCATAAAATATATGTACGAACAAACTCCACGCCCGCCACTTAAACCATCTAAAGAACTTACGCAAGCTGCAAGAGATCATGCAGAAAGCCAAGTGGTTACCGATCAGCTTGGGCACACAGGAGTTGACGGTTCGACACCATCTGAAAGAATGCAAAACTACGGCATATTTATGGCAACGGCTGAAAATATATTTTATTGCGTGGACACAGCAAGAAATACGGTTGTAAAATTTTTAATTGACGATGGAGTAGATTCACGCGGACACAGGAAAAATATTATGAACAGAAAATACAATATAGCCGGTGTAGGATATGCTGAATGCGAAGAGAACAGAAGAGATGAATGTGTAATCGACTTTGCACAAAGCTATATGGAAAAGTAAAAGGGGTATTATTCCTCGGACTTTGCATAGAAAAGATGATAAGGAGCTGTCCAACAAGTTCTCATTGTCATACTTGATACTGCGTGTTTTCATAGCAAACTCGGTTAGCAATCTTTAAATGATTGCAATATATATTAGATTTTAGGGGCAAGACCAAAAATAACAGAAAAGATACTTTTGGGACAGCCCCTTTGTTTTTTAAGAATTTGCCTTGTAGGTTTCTGCAATGATTTTGATTCCGTCTTCAAGCTCATCATCGGGGCGCGCATAATTTATTCTTATGCACTTTGAATAATGCGGATGATTTTTAAATGCGACTCCATTTCCGAAGAAAAAATATTCACCCGGAACAACGACAACCCCCTGCTCTTTTAGTTTTTTGTAAAGCTCCTTCGTTGTGATTTTTAGTTTTCGCATTAAAATCCACAGGAAAATCGAGCCTTCACCTTTATGAACGGCGTAATCAGTTCCCGCAAAATATTTATGCACAAGACTCTGGGCAAATTTATTTTTCTTTTCATAATACGGACGCACAAAGTTTGAAGCAGCCTCAATCAGTTTTCCACTTTCGATTAGATTAGAAGCAATCGCCTGGCCAAGACTTCCCGAAGCAAGCGCGATTATAGAATTCAAATTTGAAAGAGCTGTAACAATTTCTTTTCTGGCAATTATAATTCCAGTGCGCAAACTTGGAAGACCTATTTTTGAAAGGCTCATGCTAAGAATTACATTTTCATTCCAAAAAGGTTTTGCATCGTTGAAAATTATATGCGGCCACGGAAGTCCATAAGCGTTGTCAATAATCAGCGGAATAGAATGTTTTTGCGCAAGAACAGACATCCGTGTAATTTCTTCATCGGTAAGAACATTTCCGGTTGGATTTGTGGGGCGGCTTACACAAAGGGCTGCAATGCTACTGTCCTTGTCAAGGCGTTCTTCAAGTTTTTCAAAGTCAACAAAATATTTAAAAGTGTTGTCGCTGTATTCTTCAAAGCGTGAAGGAATGCTTTCAAAAGTCTCATTTTCAATTCCCTGGTCCGCATATCCAACATATTCCGGCACAAGCGGAAATAGAATTTTCTTTTTAGTTTTTTTGCCATCTGGCGAAGTGAATGTTCCAGAAAGAAGATTGAAAAGATAAAAGCATGCGCTTTGGCTTCCGTTGCACACAGCGATATTTTCTGGCTTTACATTCCATCCTAAGTTCTTTGAAAAAAAAGTTGCGACAGAATTTATAAACGCATTTTTTCCCTGCGGACCATCGTATTTTCCAATCAAATCTTCAAATGCACGGTCGTCTTTCATTATGAGTTCCATTTCAGCGCGGTACATTTTTTCAAGTTCTGGAATCTGCGCAGGGTTTCCTCCTCCAAGTGCGCAATTTTTTTTTCCTTTAGGAAGAGGCGCACCCAAGTCTTCCATCAATTGCAAAATTCCAGACTCTCCCGTAAGTTTTTTTCCAAAATCTGAAAACATTTTTTATCCTCGTTGTTTTTTATGAAAGTTGATTTGCTTCTTGCGCTGAAAGCTCCTGCTTTTTCTTTGCAGCTGCTGCTTTCTTTTTTTTCTTGCTGAGTTTTAATGAAATAGTTCCGTCAATGCAATCCACGGAAACTGTTTCGCCTTCCTCATTTTCATTTTGCAAAAGAAGATTTGCAAGAGGATCTTCAATTTCTTTTTGAAGCAGACGACGCATCGGGCGCGCTCCCATTGAAGGTTCGTAGCCGTGTTCCACAAGATATTCTTTGGCTTTAGTCTTAAGCACAAGTGAAATTGATTTTTCATCAAGACGATCTTCAAGCTCTTTAATTTGAATTTCGAGTATGGACGCAATTTGTTTTTTTGAAAGCGCATCGAAAACTATCACATCGTCAATTCGATTAAGAAGTTCAGGCGACATGATTTTTTTGAGTTCCTCCATTGCGCTGGATTTTATTTCGCTGTATGGAACAATTCCTTCTTTTGCTGTGGAAAATCCCATTTTGCTTTCCGCAGTAATTTCTCTTGCACCCGCATTGCTGGTCATAATGATAACTGTATTTTTGAAGCTCACGGTATGACCAAGGTTATCTTTTAATTCGCCCTCTTCAAGTAGCTGAAGCAAAAGATTGTAAATGTCGTGGTGAGCTTTTTCAATTTCATCAAGAAGCACAACTGAATACGGGTGTTGCCGAACTTGTTCCGTAAGCAATCCGCCTTCTTCATAGCCGATGTATCCCGGAGGCGCTCCAACAAGTCGAGATGCGTTTTGCTTTTCCATGTAGTCGCTCATGTCTACACGAATCAATGCCTCTTCTGTTCCAAAAAGAAATTTTGCAAGCGACTTTGCAAGCTGAGTTTTTCCAACGCCAGTAGGACCAAGAAAAATAAAAGAACCTACAGGACGTTTATGCGAAGAAATGCCGGCTTTGCTTCTGCGGACTGCGCTACAAATCGAGGCAACGGCTTCGTCCTGTCCCACAACTTCTTCGTGCAGAATTTTTTCCATATTCAAAAGCCGGCCAGATTTTCCTTCATCCAATTTTGAAACATCGATTCCGGAAATCTCACTTATAATCTTGCAGACATCTTCCGCACAGACACGGCGTTTTTTTGCGGCGTCAGAAGATTTCCATTTGCGGTTTAAATCATCTATTCTTGAGCGCAGCAAATTTATGTGGTCTCTGATATACGCAGCTTTTTCATATTCTTGGGAAGCAACAAGCTCACGTTTCTGCTCATTATATCTTGCATACTCTGATTCAAGCTTATCCAATTCCTCCGGACGAACATCTTCCTGCATTTTTTTCGCAGCTCCGGCTTCATCAAGAATATCAATTGCTTTGTCTGGCAAAAATCGTTCAGAAATATATCGCTTGCTATATTTTACAATAATCGGAATCACATCATCTTCATAAATAACATGGTGAAATTCCTCATAATATTTTTTCAGTCCCAAAAGTATTTCTTGCGTTTCATATTCGGAAGGCTCTTCAACTTTTACAGTCTGAAATCTTCTTGCAAGCGCGGAATCTTTCTCAAAATATTTTCGGTATTCCTTCGTCGTAGTCGCTCCAATCATCTGAAGCTCACCGCGGCTTAGAGCAGGCTTTATCATGTTGCTTGCATCCATTGAACCTTCTGGTCCTCCAGCACCAATTATAGTATGAAGCTCATCAACAAAAAGAATAATATTTTTTGATTCCTTGATTTCTTTCATTACACGCTTAAGCCGCTCTTCAAATTCGCCGCGATATTTTGTTCCGGCAATCATTGCAGCCAAATCAAGCTGAAGAATTTTTTTTCCAAGAAGATTAGCAGGAACATTTCCATTTGCAATGCGCTGTGCAAGAAACTCTGCTATTGCAGTTTTTCCAACGCCCGGCTCTCCAACAAGAACCGGATTATTTTTTGTGCGGCGGCTTAAAATCTGAATTGTGCGTAAAACTTCTTTTTCACGACCAACAACAGGATCTAAGTTTCCGTCCTTTGCATCTTGCGTCAAGTCTCTTGAAAACTGTGCAAGAATTCCAGACTGCTTTTGTTTTCTTTGTACGCTTCCGTCCGCCATAAAAGGAACTGGAGTTTCCTGCGCAAAATTTCCGCCTGAAAAATTTCTTGGATCTTTTACAGCAGAAGAAGGAATTTTCCGCTGAATATCCGCAATCGTTTTTTTCACTTGCTCAATAGAAATCCCTGCGCGCTTTAAATATGCCCACAAAAGGGAACGCTCCTCTGTAGCCGCGGCAAACAAAAGATGCTCGGTTCCAACATAGTTGCATTGCATTGTTTTTGCATCGAATGCCGCTTGATTTAAAAAACGTTCTGTGCGATCAGAATTTGGAATCGTCTTTAATTCAGTATCTGGAAAACGAGAAGGCAAGCTTTGTTCAATCGCAAGCTGAAGAGTAAGAACATTTATTCTAAGCTGCTGAAGCACAACGTATCCAAGTCCTTCCGCAGATTTTAAAAGCGCAAGTATAATATGTTCCGGATCAATCTGCCGGCTTCCTAAAAAATAAGCTTCATCTTGAGCAAGCGCAACCAAAATTCGCTGTGCCCTAGGAGAAAAATTTTCGTACATATAGGAACCTCACTTTTCAATATTTTCAAAAGCTTCCTGTAAAATCAAAGCTCTAAGCCGTTCAATTTTACGCGGACGGTTGTCCTGAATATCTTTTTCAAATTTAAATTTTCCGTTGTCAAGAACATATTCAAGATGCCCTTCCTGAACTCTGTAAAGCAAAGCATGCAAGTCCGAGTCTTCAATTCCACAAAAAACTCCAATATCCTTGCCGAACTTTACTCCGCTTATAATGTCGATAGCTTCTCTAAGCGAAATAAAAAAACTGCTATTTGCCAAAGCCAACGAACGAAGCGCATAATTTGAAATTTCTGTTATATGCTGGGCCTTGCAAGTTTTTCGTGCCGCTCTTTCTTCCTTTAAAATATTTTGAACAGCACATTGAATCGAAGCAATCTGATCGAACTCGCTTCCGCCCGCTGAACTTTTCGGAACAACAATATAATAGCCGCCCAAAGAAGTTCCTTTTGTTCCAAATCCGCTCAAAGCATTTCCACCGCCAGAACCATAGCAAGCCAGCAAATTAAATCCATCGCCCGAAATATTTTTTACAATTGAATCAATTGAGCCAAGCAATGAGCAGGCAGGCAGATGAAGTTTTACAACAACAGAAAGTCCGCTTCCTGAATTTAAAACTGAATAAGTTAAATACCCAAATTCGTAGCTTGCGGCAAACTGAATTCTTTTTTGAAGCTCGTTGTCAATTTCATAAACTGAATTCGATGCGGCTTCAATTCCAAGTCCTGGAATAAAAGAAGAAATTTTCAAATGATCGTCAGCGTTTACAGTACAAGAAATTTTTCCATCATTGCGAAGAACAAGTCCAGTTTTTTTTCCTTTTGAATCGAAAAGAATTCCGCGCTCATGCATTATTTTGTTTCCAATGCCATCAAGTTTGCAAACAGAAATCGCCTGAAAATCTTCCGCATTCTTTAAAAAATTAAACGCATCAAAAACAATAGACTGAATGCGCTCGCTTTCAGAATCATTCAGTTTATCTGGAAAAGGAAAGTTTGCAAGATTTCTTGAAAGAGTCGCTCTGGTTGCAACAACAATATCTTGTTCCAGTCCTGCACAGGCATACCAAGCTCCAGAAACATCTTCTTTTGATTTTTTCATCATCAGCCGATTTCTCCACTAGAAATTTCCGCCGAACCTGAAACTGCACTTTTTTCAAGAGCCTTTAAATAATCTCTGTACATCGCAGCCTTTTCATAATCTTCCTTTTGAATAGCAATATTCAGTTTGTTCTGAAGAACAACTCTGTCATTTAAAACAGAACGCACAGAAGAAAGACGAGCCGGCATTGAGCCTTTAAATATTTCCTTTATTCCATTAGTTTCAAGAAAATGCCTTACATCATTTTTAAAAATCGCATAGCATTCCGGGCAACCAGTTTTTCCATTCCGGGTTATTTCTTTCAATGAAGTTCCGCAAACAGGACAAAGTTTATTTTCACGCTCTGAAATTTTCTTTGAAACATTGGCAAGTTCTCTAAAAAGATTTCCGATTGAAGATTCTATGCTTTTTGGATCTGGAGAAATTCCTCGCTCCATTGCACATTCGAGGCATATATTTATTTTTCGGCGTGAACCATCAGTTGAGGTTTGTTCCATAAAAATTACAGCTTCACGTTCATGGCAAAAATCACAAATCATACCTTTCCTCATTTTCCAAGTAGTGAGTGTACCATAAATTACATTTTACGCAAAGTATCAATAGGTTTCTCTTTTCCAGCTTTTACTGAAGGAATCAAAGAAACCAAAGCGGAAAGAAGAAGCGTGCATAAAATAACCGCGGCAATTTCTTTTATAGGAATTTCTATCGGAATGTCCTGAAGATAATATGCCGGGTCAAGCAAATGAAACTTTGCAATTTCATGAGAATCGCCAAAAGAAAATGCAAGCGAAAGTTTTTCAAAAAAATTCACAAAAGATTCAATTGCGCCGATTATTTCATTTATATTCACGGAAATTAAAAGTCCAATCGGAATACCAATCAAAATTCCTGCAAGACCAATTGAAGCTCCTGTTAAAACAAATGAAATCGCAATTCCGTTTGGAGACGCGCCAACGCATTTTAAAAGCGCAATTTCTTTTTTGCGTTCCATTACAATTATCAAAACAGAAGAGCTTACACTTATGCTTGCGACAATCACAATCATAACCATAATTACAACTAGCAAAGCTTTTGTTGAAGCAAAGTTTTCAAGTTCAGACGCATTGACTTCTTTCCATGTTTCAACTCTGGAATCGGCAAACCCTTCGTCTTGAAATGTAAAAGTTTGGACTCGCTCTGCAATAGAAGAAAGTTCTTCGGAAAAAGAATTTTCAGTTTCAATTCCAACAACAAATTCGCAAGATGATTTTGCAAGAGAATTAAAAGCCGCTTCAATTGGAATAAAAACCCAAAGCGAATCAAGTTCCTGATAACCGCTTGAAATTATTCCGCCGACTTTAAACTGCGCAACTTTTGGAACAAATCTTTTTCCTGCTGTATTCATGCTTATGATTTTTATATTGTCGCCAACATGAACTCCAAGCTGCTCGGAAATTTTTTCTCCAATAACAGCAGTTCTAAAATCAGGCAAATCAAGTCTTCCTTCAACAACTTTAAAAAGCGAAGAAAAATTTTTATCAGCAAAAAAAGTATCTTGTGGAATTCCTCTTACAAATGCACCGGATCTATAATTTTCTCCAGCAGCAAGAGCCATTCCTCGCACTTCCGGGAAAACTTTTTCCACGCCTTGAATATCCGCAAGCTTTTTTGATGCCAAAATAAAATTTTCGTATGAAGTCAAATACATTGAATTTTTATAAACTGAAACTGAAATGTCCCGTGAAAAAAGATTTATCATCCGGCTTGTCATTCCCTGAACCATTCCGTTTGTAACAACAAGCAGAACAACCATCGGAACAAGACTTATTCCAATGCAGGCAATGGCTCCGGTAAGACTTCTCTTTCCAATTCCAGAATCAGAACTTTGAGATTTTGAAAAAAATATTTTTTTTGCATACATCAAGCATGAACTAAAAGTCATATTTCAAGCTCCTGAAGCTGCCCGTTTTCTATAGAATATTTTATCTGTCCTTTTGAAGCAAGATTCATATCATGTGTAACAAGAATCAAAGTTTTTCCATATTTTTCCGAAAGTGAAAAAAGAAGATTGCCAACAGCCTCGGCATTTGCAGGATCAAGATTTCCTGTAGGCTCATCAGCCAAAATCAGTTCGGGATTATTCACAAGACTTCTTGCAACAGAAACTCTTTGCCGCTCTCCACCAGAAAGTTCAGAAGGCAAATGCGACATTCTTTCTTTTAACCCAACAGCGCACAAAAGTTCTTCCGCTTTTTCCATTGCATGTTTTTTAGAAACGCCTGCCATAAATGCCGGAAGAAAAACGTTTTCCAACGCAGTAAAATCTTTTAAAAGATAATGAAACTGAAATATCATTCCAAGAAATTCGCGCCTGAATTTTACAAGCTGCTTTTCTGGCATTGAACTTACATTCATTCCGCCAACACAAACAGTTCCGCCGGTAGCCTTGTCCAACCCGCCGATTATATTCAGTAAAGTTGATTTTCCGCTTCCGCTTTTTCCAACAATCACACAAGTCTGTCCTTGCTTCAATTCCATGTTCAGTTTTTTTAAAATCGCAAGTTCCTCACTTGAAGTCTTATAAGTTTTTTCCAAATCTTTTATTGACAAAATAATATTCTGATTATTCATCGCGCAAAACCTCCGTTACAGTCATTCGCAAAATATTTCGGCTAGCAAGCCATGTTGCCGCAACCGATGAAAAAACTCCGAACAGAAAAATTAAAATAACTTCATGCAAAAAAATTCTCGTAGGAATTCTTGCGTAAATTGCAAACATTGGATTTTCCGAAACAAATTTTTCATATCCCGAATTAAAAATCATCGTAAAAAAATATTCGATTCCAAATTGAATTTTAGAAACCAAATTGAAAACTGTTTTCATATTCAACGAAATAAAAACACCAAGCAAAAGTCCTGTCACACCGCCCAAAATTCCCGTGAATATTCCCTGAACAACAAAAATGCTCTGCACATTTTTTTCAGAAGCTCCAAGCGCAGAAAGAACTGCAATTTCATTTTTACGTTCCAAGACAAGTTTCTTCATTGAATTAAAAATATTTATTGCGGCAACAACAAAAATCAAAAGCACAATAACAAACAGCGTATTTTTTTCCATGCGAAGAACTCCAAAGTAGCTTCGGTTGTATTCACGCCAGCCTACTGCTTTAGACTGCGGAAAAACATTTTTGAATTCTTTTATAAATGAAGAATCTTTTGGAGCTGAAGTTAATTTTATTCCATATTTTTCTTCCGCAGAATTTCCGAGAATCTTTTTTCCAGAATCAAAATTTATAAATGCAAACGAAGAATTTATTTCCGCATAGCCGCAATGAAAAATTCCTTTCACAACAAACTGCCGGTTTGTAGAAAGCAAACTCGTATCGCTTGAACCGCTAAGAGCCGCAATGTTCACTCTGCTTCCAATCCTAAGATTCAAATTGTACGCCAAAGTGCTACCCACAACAATTGAGTCCGCACTAGACAAATTAAATTTTCCTGCAACAATTTTCAACTTGTCTTTAAATCCAAAATCAACTTCCATAATATTTTCTGGAACTGCACGGACAATTGAAGCACATTGCTTTTCTGAATTTCCAACCATAAGACCTTGCGCTTCATAAAATGGAAGCGCACAAATAACTTTTTTATTTTTATTGCACCAGTTTTCAAATAAATCACTTTGAATTTTAGATACCTGAACATGATATGATGAAATTTCCATTATAGAATCTATAAATCCCATTTGAAACCCATTCATAACGCTCATTATAACAATCAAAGCCATCACTCCAAGCGCAATTCCCAATGCGGCTAAATATGAAGCAGCCGCAGTTCGACCTTTGCTATTTATTCTACTTATGCGACTGGCAACAAAGCATATCCACTTAAAATCTGATTTCAATTTAATCCTCATTAATTTTTTTAATTCACTTTTTCACCATTTATAAATTTTGTTTCCATAAATTTTCCATCGGGAAAATATACAGTTTCAACAAAATCATCGTCATTTTCATAGTTTATAGAAAATCTTAAATTTCCGTTTTCATAAAATTCAAAATCCGCATTTTCACTTTTGCCTGTATAACTATAAACATTTTTTTTTCTATAAATTTCTTTACCTTCTTTTTTTTTATCATAGAAAATTTCTTCATCAGACAAAATTCGGTTTTGCTTGTCATAAGAAAAGAAATTTTTTTTCACCAAAGTTTTTATTTCTGGCAAAGGATTTTCCTCTGTTGACTCTGGATTTTGAATATAACAATATTCCACAACATAAAGCGGAAGAAAATCCTTGCTGTATCGAATTTCATAGTTTTTTTTATTTTTTAAATCTTCTTTAGTTGAAAAAATATATTCGCCTGAATATTTCCAGTTTTCCTTTAAAATAATTTTTGAATCTGCAACAGTATTTTTATTTTCCCAGACAATTTTTTCAACAGGCTTATAATCTGCATTATATTTTACCATTGAAAACTGCTCTTCATTTACCGAAGTGCAGGAAAAATTTTCAAGTTCATTTGAAACACTTAAAAGTTCTTTGTCGAATTTAAAAAACACAAGTTTGCCAAAAGAATTTTTCAAATAAAATTCAGAATGATTTTTTTTCGGCTCCTCATAAAGTCCAAAATCAATTTCATCTGAATTTAAAAACTTTTCCAACTTCGTTTTCAATTCTTCAGTTTTTTCAAGGGTAATATTTCCCTTCATTGCATTGGAAATCAAAAACTGTTTTTCATTTATAACGGGAAACAAAAGATACAAAAAAAACAAAGCCTCAAAAAAAGACATCACTCTGTTCCGATAAAATCATCTAAATATTTTTTAGGATCAAAAGATTTTATATTCTCGTATTTTTCTCCAGTGCAGACAAACAGAACCGGAATATTTAAATCTTTTCCAATTGAAACAAGCGCGCCGCCTTTTGCAGTCGAATCATATTTTGTAAGAACAACAGCGTCAATTCCAACCGCATCATTAAAAACTTCTGCCTGCCTAACAGCGTTTTGTCCTGTTGTCGCGTCAATTACAAGAATTTTTTTGTAGCATCCTTCATCAGCTTTTGAAGCGCAGATTCTATCAATTTTTTTCAACTCATTCACAAGATTTTCTTTGTTATGAAGACGACCAGCAGTGTCCGCAATTACAAGCCCACCATTGTTCGCCTTGCAAGCATCCGCCGCATCAAAAACAACTGCGCTTGGATCGCTTCCCATCTGATGCTTTACAACACGAAGCTTAAGTTTTTCCCCGTGCATGGAAAGCTGGTCAACCGCCGCCGCTCGAAAAGTGTCAGCCGCCGCCATAATCACATTGACATTTTTTTCGGAATACAATTTTGCCATTTTTGCAACTGTCGTAGTTTTTCCAACACCATTCACGCCAAGAACCATAAAAATATTTACTTTTCCATTTGAAGGTTCAATCGAAACTGGCTTTAAAAATTTCATCAGAATATTTTTCAATTCAACAGTAATTTCTTCTGGAGAAAATTTCTTTTCTTTTTTACAAAACGATTCAAGGTTATCAACAATTTCAACTGCGTTTTTTGCGCCCAAATCTCCTTCAATCAAAGCGTCAGTCAAATCTTCAAAAAAATCCTCAGAGAAATTTTTCTTTCCGCCAAGAAGATTTTTTAATTTTTCTGAAAATGAAATCTTCGCCATATTTTTAACTCCTAAAAAATTTACTCTTCTTGAATTTCAGTCCAAGCCGAATTTGAAATTTCAGATGAAGAAATTTCTTTTGCATTTGAAGGAAGCAAAGAATTTGCAGCGATAAGATAACGTGCAAGTTCAAAGCCAAAAAATCCAAGACACGCAAAAGTTATTCCGCTGGAAATAGTTCCGTAGCGTCTCCATTTTAAAACTTCGTCATAATCTTTTAAAGAACCACGATTGTAAGCATTTGTAACTGAATTATTTTTTCCAACTGAATACAAAGTAAACGGCACAGAAAGAACCAAAGCCGTATAGGCTCTATAGGCGGCAATTCTCCGCTTGTCAATATATTCCGAATGATTTACAGTTTTTCCTTTTACAGAAAGCCGGGCTTGATTTTTTTGCAAAATTTCAGGCACATAAAAAAAGAACAAGGCATTTTCATCTTGCGCGGATTTGAATTGTCCGATGACAGGAGTTCCATCAAAAGAAATTTCCGCAGAAAAATTTTCATCTGAAATTTCAGAAAGCAAATTGCTTCCAGAATATAGAAATCCATTTTCCAGATTTCTTTTCAATTCAATAGAGCCGGAAACTTCCGACTTGAGTTTCATGTTTCCCTGAAGCTTAAAAATTTTAGAGCCTTCAAAATCATAATTTATCGAACGCGGAATATATCCTTTTGCCTCAATTGTTATGGAATGATTTCCAGACGGAACAGAAATTTTTTCCGGCGGATTTTTATAAATATTTCCATCAACGGAAACTATCGCATTTTTAAAAACTTCCGGAGGCTGAATTTCAAAACAGATTTCAACAGGAAAACTGTTTACAATAATCGGAACAAAATAATTCGCGGCATTTTCCGCAACGGAAATATAACTCTTTAATGAACCAATTTCTGTAACCTGCCCAAGAATTTTTTTTCCCGGAAAATTATAAAGTGCGCAGGAAATAGAAAAATATTCGCCATAAACAATAATACTCCCGCTTATGAGTCCGTTTATTTTTGCAGCGACAACTTCATTTTCAAACTTGCGGCTCTCAATTCCAGAATCAAGAGCTTCCTTAGAAGGAGAAAAAAGTTCATAAGCGTTTTCTTTATAGAAAGAAACATTTTCATTTTGAGGCTTTGGAAGAACTGGAAATTTTTTTTTCACAAAAAGATTTTTAAATGGATTGAAAGGAAGCGGACTAAAACTTGTTTCTGTTTTTTCCTCTTGAGAAGAATTTGCATTTTTAAATTCTTCATAAAGCAGATGAGTTTTTTCCAAGTTCTCGTCAATCTGATTTTTTATTTCGTCAATTTTTTTTTCTTGGGCTGAAATTTTTTTTTGAATTCTTTTCTTGCTTCCAGACAAAAGAAAAATTGCATCACGCGTTTTTATTTCTTTTGAAAGCTGAAGAAACAAAGACTGGCGTTCAACAAGCAAATTATTCAAAGACCTGTCCAGCATTTCCTGCGGAGTTGTGTTGCGCGAAAGTCCTTCAGAAATTTTTTCCATTATAAGCTGCGGCATTATGGAAGACAAATCTTGCTCTGCGGAATTCAAATTCTTCCCGCTGTCAAAATCAAATTTTTGAGCAGCAAGAATCCAAGGCTCACAAAAAATATTCTCCGTCAGAAATAACAAAAGAGAAAAAATAAAAAAAAATCTTTTATATTTCCGAAAGAGAAAATTCATCTCTACAAATCATCTCCATCGTCATCTGATGAAGAAGGAAGATCTTTCCATTTTGCTGAAAGGAATTCATCCAAGAATCCGTCGATATCTCCATCCATTACGCCCTGAATATTTCCAACTGAATATTTTGTGCGGTGGTCTTTTACCATTGTGTAAGGCTGGAAAACATAAGAACGAATCTGGCTTCCAAAAGAAATGTCCTTTTTTTCACCTGCGAATTTTGAATTTTCCTTTTCGCGTTCTTCCTTGTAATATTCGTAAAGCCTTGACTTTAAAATGCTCATTGCAGATGCGCGGTTCATAAGCTGGCTACGCTCACTGTCGCAGGCAACAACAATTCCGGTTGGAATATGAGTAAAGCGGACTGCGGATTCAGTTTTGTTTACGTGCTGGCCGCCTTTTCCGCCAGAACGATAAGTGTCCACGCGCAAATCTTTTGGATCGATATTAACTTCGATGCTGTCATCAAGAACTGGGAAAACATAAACAGAAGCAAACGAAGTGTGCCGCCTTGCATTTGCATCAAACGGACTTATGCGAACCAAGCGGTGAACTCCAGCCTCGCCCTTTGTATATCCATAAACATAAGGTCCTGAAATTTTCATGTTGATTGACTTGAGTCCGCCTTCAGCTTCTTCCTGCGAAAGAACTTCAACTTTATATCCATGACGTTCTGCCCATCTTTGGTACATACGGCTAAGCATAAAAGTCCAATCGCAAGCCTCGGTTCCGCCAGCGCCAGCATGAACAGAAAGAAAGCAGTCGTTCTTGTCAACTTCATCGCTAAGAAGATTTAAAATGCTTTGATGCTCATAATCGGCTTTTGCTTTTTCGTACTGCTCTTTTAATTCTGACTCAATGCTCTTGTCATTTTCTTCAAGTCCAAGTTCATACAAAGCCTCAAGATCATCAACACGCTGAACCAAATCCTGCCACGGCTCAATTCTGCCCTTTAAAAGCTTAATGTCATTCATTATTTTTGTAGCCTTGGCATTGTCATCCCAAAATCCGGGAGCAGTTGTAAGAGCTTCTTTTTCAGCTATTTTTTTATTGATGTCATCAACGTCAAAGACGCCCCCAAACAGCCGAAACATCTGCCTTCAGCTGTGCGATAGGCTCCTGAAAATCCTCAATCATAATTATCCTCAATTTTTTAATTCTTAGGTCGCGAAGTTCCGTTAAAGCAGCATTTGCGCCATTTTTTCTGTTTCATTTCTGTAATAACAAAAAGTCCGTTCAAGGGAAACTGATAAATTCTGATTTTATCATAGTAGTCAGTAACCCTGTCCAAGTCTTTTTTCAAGGCGGAAAGCTCGGTTTCGTTCAGCTTTAAACTTTCCCAGCAAGAACGCTGAATTTTCTGAAATCCATATCTGGAAAGAATATCCACCATCATCTTGCCGCTATCAAGCCCGCCCGGCTCTATAATCACAGAAATAAACATATATATAATAGAATAAATCAAACGCTAGACATTGTCAAACCGCACCAAATGCAAGATCAGGGCAAACGCATTATAAATGTATTCAGCATAAAACTGGCTCCTAGTCACGGTTTCCTGATTCAAAATCGCGCAATAATGCGCTACACTCTGATTGTTGCAAAGTAACTATAGAATTGCCCGCTCACGTGGTCGCAATAATCAGAGTGTTTTTGCCCCAGGAACCGTTCTTTCGCGCAAACTTTACTTAAATTATTTATAATGCGTTTGCCCTGAATGCAAGATACACTTGAAAATCAGCGGAATTTAGTCCAAAATACAAACATGGAAATTTCAAATTCATTTAGAAAATTTTTTTCATCGGCACTTTTAATTTTTTCATCCTCAATTTTATTTGCGCAAAGCAAACGACCGATTGTTACAGGAATCAACGCAATTCAGGCCGAAAACGGAAAAATTTCAATAAGCTGGATTCTGCCAAAAAACGATTCAGATTCAATTTCTTCATTTATAATCTACAGAAACAAAAAGCCTTTCACAAGCTACGATCAAATTGAATTCAGTCAGCCTTTGGTAACCATAGAAAAAATTACGGACTCCTACACGGACTCGCCAAGGGACACAAGTGAATATTTTTATGCCGTAATCACAATGATTTCAGAAAACGACAAAACTCAAGGCAACAGTGAAATTTATTATGATGAGCAGCTCGACGGAAAAAAATCGCTTAAAACTGAAACTCCAGTCCGACTTGTGCTTCCAGGAGTAAACGCGACAACCGAAGGAATCAAAGCTTCCGCTGCAATTTATCTTGGACAACCTTCAATCAAAAAAACTCCTCAAGAAAAAAAAGAATACGAAGACAAAATGCGCGAAATGCCTTTGCCGCTTGTAGACGTTCTTGGGGAAACTTCAAAGCCTGAGGAAACTAAAATCAGCAAAAGTTCACGCAAAAAAATTCAGCCGCTTTTAAAATCAAAAAAAGAACAGACAAAAGTTTTGCCGGTTTATATTTTTGACGAAGACTTGATAAGTCCTGCTGGCGGAGATGAATATCTTTTATTTGAAATCTTACGCACTTCATTTATAAAGAAAAAATATTCGGATTCAATTGACGTGCTGAAAAAATTCCTTGCACAAAACAGAAGCAAGCAAGTTACAGACAGAGCGAATTTTTATCTTGGCGAATCTTACTATTATACTGGAAATTTTCCGTCTGCGCTCACATACTTTCTTTCACTTGAAGAAACATATCCAGAGCTAAGCCGAAAATGGACAGAAAGCACGCTAGATAATTTTTCCGTTGAAACAGAATAAAATGTTTTATGATTTTATGGGTAAACTGAAATCAATCATCGAAGACAACATTCGAACATTAAGATGGGAAAACAAACATGTATGGTAATCCGCGTTGGCAGTGTGCCGATTTTCTTTTATATGCAAGTAATGTCCTGTATTCTTTTTTCGTCTTAAAGTCGTCAGATTTTGTCACGATACCGCTATAACCAAAACACTTTGCAGAAGGCCAGTACATGGACACAAATTTTACAGTCACGACAATTTATTCTGATTGTCAGTCCTGATGCACCCTGATAACTAAAAGTACGTTTGAATTGTTTTTATCAAACTGATTGAATCAAATTATAAAAATGATTTTGCCAAAGCCAGAGAACTGAACTTCTTGCATTCAAAAGTTAAACGCAGGATTCAGAATCCGAAATTTTCCTCACATAAACTTCCGGCTTTTTGGAAGCGTGAATTTTTCCGCAGCGATTCCCTCGATTTTCAGAAGAGCGATTTTGTTTTTGATTCCGCCGCCGTAACCTGTGAGGCTTCCGTCCGAGCCGAGAACCCGGTGGCATGGAACGACAATGCAGACCGGATTCCAGCCGACAGCTCCGCCGACCGCCTGCGCGCTCATTTTCTCAAGACCTTTTTTTGCGGCAATGTTTTTTGCAATCTCGCCGTAAGTCGTTGTCGCACCGAACGGAATTTCCAGCATCTCGTCAACAACCAGTTTTCTGAAAGGCGTAAGATTTTCGATTCTGAATTCCGGCGTAAAGTCAGGATTCCGCCCTGAAAAATAAACGTCAAGCCAGCGGCAGGTTTCCGAAATCACAGGAAATGAATCAATGGAATCCGCGGAAATTTTCTTTACCCCGCCGCCTGAATTTTCCGCGTGCTTCTTCTCGTCAAACGGATATTCAAACCAAAGCCCGGTAAGAAATTTGCCGTCGCTTTCAATAAAAATTTTTCCGAGCAGAGAAGCGTATTCAAAAATGCATTTCATCTATTCAATCTCAACAAATCCGCCACGCCAGTCCTTCACAATGTCCGGATGCGACAAAGCGTAAGAAAGGATTTTCCCGCCAAGCCCGGATTTCACGAGCGACTGCACTTCTGAAAACGGAAGCCTGTTCACCGCCGGGCAGGTCGTAGTCAGCGCGACAAAAATTTTTCCGCCGGAAGATTTTCTAACCGCACGCAGCGGCCATATTTTGCAGTCGAACGGCTTTTCCTCCGCAGAAAGAACGCAGCCTTTTTCCGAGTCCAAAAACGGACAGGCAGCCTCCTCGTCAGGACTGTCAGTTCTGTAGCCGCCTGAAAGGTCAACGGTGAACGAATTTTTTCCTGCAGGGCGGAAATGCGCAGACGGAAATTTTTTCTCAAGACGCTCCTTTGTCTCCAGGTCAAAAAGCGGAGTTTCCCACAGACTCTGGCGGCGGAACGAGCAGCAGAAACGGCATGATGCGCAGTCAGATTTTTTTAAGATTTTTGAAAGCATGGTCACTCCTCCGCTTCACCGTAAAATTTGTCCAGAATGATGTCGGGCTTGTACGAAAGTTTTGCCTTGCGAAGTCCCTCGACTCCCATGTCCTCCTCGCGGTTCAGGTACAGAAAATTTTTTGACTCCTTGGCAAAAAGATTGTTCACCACGGAATACGCTCCGTCCGCCGCATAACCGGAAAGAGCCTTCTCAAAATGAATGTCCAGAACCTGAGGCGAAACCGGACTTGCAAGCGTCATCGCGGCGGGCTTCTTGTCAACGTAAAGAACTCCGCCGCGGATATTAAGCGCGGAATGGAATTCAACAGCCGAGGCTATGCCCTGTTTTTCAAGCACAAGCGCATGGTCGGAATTTCCGCCGGAAGAATTTCTCTCCTCCAGCCACTTTTCTTCTATATAGATGATGTCGCCGGCAATGTCGTTCTGGGGGAAAGTCTTGAATTCCCAGCGGTTCTCGTAAAGCCGCATGAAGCGCGCGATGTGATTTTTTTTCTTGTGGAATTTCTGCCCCGGAAGTTCCGCAAGGTTTTTCGCAAGGTAAATGTAGTCGCTGTCGTTGCGGCCGGAATTCCAGCTGATTTTAATTCGCGGAAAATTTTCTGAAAGGCAGGAATCAATCTCGTTCTTCTGGTCGCGCGTGCAGAGGCAGAATCTGAGCGGCGTTTTTTCCGCGGAACATTTTTCGACAAGAAAGGAAAGCGCGTCCTTCAGTGTGGAATTTTCAGAAACCACAAGAGGAAATCCGAAGCCGTTCCTGCTGCCGTTCCCGTTGTAACGCCGGAACAAAAATCCGTCCCTGACCAAAAGTTCGATTCCGTATTTGTCCTGAAGAAGAAAAATACTTGCAGGCGCGCTGTCGCTTCCCAAAAGTTTTTCCGCGCGGATATTCTGTCCAAGCCACTCAAAGTCAGAAAGATTCATGCAATAAAAATAATCATAAAGACCGAAGTTTGCAACAGATTTTTGTATAGTGAAAAAATCTTAGAAAAATTAAAAAAAAACAGCCATGCAAAATTATGCAAAGCTGTTTAATTGAAAGCTAAATTCCGCGCGCTACCATGAGAGTCTGTATGAAACTCCAGGCTCAACTCCATGCGCAGTCGGGATTACGCCGATGTTCATGCTCAAATTGACGCTGTTGTTCTTGTGATAGAAGAAAGGACGCACAAATCCGTAAGCGATAGATGCACACATCCAGCCCATAGCAAGATTTAGACTATCTTCAGCAGTATCAGCAGTAGCAGTATATAAAAGTAAAATACCCATTAATCTACTTCCTGTCAAAAAAAGTCCGTCGCCCCAGTGTCCTGTACGGTATGAACCTAATCCAAATAACAAGTTCTGAAATCCGATTCCAAGCCTTTCGCCTGCCGTGTAGTCGTTGCTCTGAATTTTTCCGCTAGTGCCGACAATTTTTTTCTTGGTGAGCAGTTCTAGTGTCTCGTCACTTACAACATTAACTCTGTATGTATCTTGAATTGTGGCTGTTGTAACATCAAACGCTTGTATATCTAAAACATACAAAGTTCCAAGTGGTTTAAAAGTTCCCGATATTACAGTCTGCGCGCCAGTTTTGGCTCCCAATTGCTGCATTGTCTCATCGCTAACCTCTCCAGAAAGCTGAAAGTTCATCTCCTTTTTTATCACGTCAAGATTTGCGCGGGTAACAACCTGAAGTTTTCTAAGCTGAACAATATCTGTAGTCAGCTCGCCAAGCATATATTCAGAAAGCTCATTGTAAGATGATGAAATTCCAAGAATTGCAACCGTTGTTTTGTTTTTTAGCGAAGAAGAAAATTTCTCTGCCGCCTGCGTTAGCGCGTTATCAATCGTAACGCCTTTTGACTGAGAAAAAGAAACTGCAACACTAATCAAAGAAAACATGAACGTAAAAATTATTTTTCTCATTTTCATCTTAGCGAACCTCCGAAGTAATAATGCCAGCCTTATGTGCAGACAACTGGACAACACGGTTTATTTCATCGAGGGAATTTTTCTCCTCATCTGTTTTTGCCTCGACTTTCCCCATCACAAGCGCAATCTGCTCATCAAGAACGTTGTTGTCAATTCCAAACAAAGCGTAATACCGGTATTCCACAACACCGTCCGCCTTTCTTTTTACCTGAGTCCAGAATGTTGAAAACCTTTGAAATCCGTTGATTTTTGACTGCGAGAATGCGCCTGTAACAGCTTTTGCCATTTTAATTTTCGCATCATTTGAGTCTTTGTTTCCACTGGCGACAGTTCCAGATTCACGTGTAACCGCCTGCTCAATTCTGTTTGTCATCTCTCCAGATGCCCGGTCGGTTTCAACCCAGATTCTAAGCAAGTCTCTGTCATCCCCATAGCCTTCAACCGCAATCAAAGACTTGTCCTTTGCTTCAGGCAAAGCGTTGAGTTTCTCGTAGTTCTGGGAAGAAACAAATTCAACCCAGTCAGGAACGCCTTTACCAAACTCTGAGCCTTGCCAGTCAAGAAGCTCGGTTCCGCTGACTTGCGCAGCAGTTTCCGGTTTTGCTGGTGCCGAAGCGCAGCCAATCACACAGGAGCAAATCAAAGCAGCCCCGGCAATCAAAATAATTTTCTTCATTCTTCTTCCTCCTGAAAAAACTGAGATTTGATTTTTAGAACAATGAATCAAGCAGTTTTTCCTTTAAATCTTTTTCTATTTCAACGCGCGCCTTAGCGTATGCATTGCTCAAATCACGGTGGCCGTATTTTGGATATTGTCTTGAATAAGAGCCTAGAACCTCGTTGCTTCCGTCCGAAGAAAAGACTTGCAGAGAAATTGCAGGACGCACAAAAACGCCCACGGCATTTTTTGACTCTGAAAAATGAATATTTCCCGCAATGAGAAAATTCGAATTTTTTCGTCCGCAGACAAAGCCTTTAGACTCAAAAAGCCGCTGAATTGTATAAGACACGTTTTTTTCAGTATCGTTTTGAATTTCCACATTGAAAGTCAACTTAGGCTTTTCACGCGACATAACACTGCCCGCTCGTTCAGAAAGAATTCCGATTGACTTTAAGCTTTCACTTCCGCTTTTTGCATCAAGCACAGAAAGACTTTGCGCCGTAGCTTGCAGTTTTTCCAACAAAAAAAGAGCGGTCTTTGCGGCGGAAAAAGCTAAATAAGGATTTTTTGAATTCTCAGATTTCTGGATTTTCTCTGTCGCGCCCAAAATTCCAGAAGACAAAATTCCTTTAAATTCATTTATTGCGTCCTGTTTTCTGATGTAGGCACAAACTGAATATTCATTCCGCACAGAATTGAAAAAGGAATTCGTAAAGGAGACAGAAGGAAGCTTTGTTTCAGACTCGACATTTGTTTCTGAATAAACTGAACGCTGTTTTTCAGATTTTTCAAATGTTTTTTCGCTTCCATGCAATTTTGCAGAACGTTGAACAAAAATTTTTGTCTCAAAATATAAAGCCAATGTAGAAAGCGCAGAATCCTTTGCCACGGCTTCGGTATAACCAGTTCCAACCGCCGATATATATTCAAAATCAGGAAACTGCAAGCCTTTGTTCTCAAACCAAAGCGGAAAATTCTCGCAGAAAAGGCACGAAACAAAAATAAAAACGACCGCAAATAAAATTCTTTTTTTCATATTTTCTGATTTCCATTCTTAACTTTTCCAAATATTCACCCATTTTTAGCTATAAGCGGTCTTAATATAACACTTAAAATCCAAATATTCAACCACATTTTATTAAAAAACGGCTTATTAAGATATTTGGATTTTTATGTCTTTGTTCAAAATAATGCTATGAAATCTTCAGACATTCAAAAAAGACTAGCGGAAAACCTAAAACGAATCAGAAAGCAGCAGAAACTAACGCAGTTTGAGCTTGCAGAAAAAGCTGGAATTTCCGACGAAACAATAAAAAACATCGAGCTTTGCAAAACCTGGACCAGCGAAAAAACTCTCTCGCAGATTACAGATTCATTGCAGGTTGACATTCACACGCTTTTTCTTCCAATCGCTTCAAGCTTTGACAGACAGATTTCAGAAGACAACAGGCAAATCAAAGAGAATATAATAGAAAATTTGCGGAAATTTATTGATGAAAATTTAAAGAAAATGGCAGATGAAGAATGAAGCAGTCATTTGACAATTTTAAAATTAAAAGCCACTTTCAGAACTATCGCTTGAACAGTAAAAATTCCGTGCGAAAACAACCACTAGCGATGTAAACAAAAGTATAGCCGCCTCTAGCACGGCAAACAAAGGTCAATCTTGCGTCTTTTACGGATGCCTGATACGGTCATTGCATGATAAAAATTGCAAGAGCCTCCCCTGCTGATTTTCCTGATACAGACAATATTTTTCAGACTTTCTTATGGGGAAAAATAAAGCAGCAAAGCGGACAGATTCCGCATTATTTCTGGGTAACAGCGCAGTATGAAAATGACGAGAATTCTGAAAGTAAAAATCATCCACTCGTTTTTCCTCTTATGGTGACCGAGCGCAGAACTTCCGGCGGAATTATATATGCTTATGCACAGCGTTCTCCGGCAGTGAATATAGGCGAAGAATTCCGCAGACTGCTTCTGGAGGATATAGCAGAATCGCTGACTGAATTTCTTCCTAAGGAAACCGCATTCATCAGATTCGATCTTCCATGGCCGCACTTTGAAAAAAAGACTGAAGTCCTGAGGACAGAACTCTTGGAGCTTTCCATGAATTTCGGAACACGGACACACAATCTCTGTAAGGCGCAGAAAAATTATCTCTGCCCAAACACAATCATAATAGACCTTCGGTTTCCGCCGGAAAAGCTTCTTTCCTCAATGAGACAGCAGACGCGGAATTCAGTACGACGTGCCTACCGTGAGGAAGTGGAATTTTCGATTCACGACTCAGAAAGTCCGAAACTGGAGGAAGAGCTTTCCGCATGGCACAAAATCTACACGGCGACAGCAGAGCGCAAGGGATTTTTTTATGAGAAGCCTGAATATTTTAAAATGATTTTCAGGACATGCAGAAACTGGAATACGGTCGCTACATCGGCGCAGGCAGACAGTCTTATTCCAATGGATGCTCAGGTTCCGCGGCCCAAATTCTATCTTTTCACTGCGCATAAAAACGACACTCTTCTAAGCGGACTTATTCTAGCTGTCTGCGGAAAAACCGCCTATTATATTTATGCGGCGAGTTCTCTTGAAGGGCGGGAATGCATGCCGAATTACGGACTTCAATGGGAAGTCATGAGATTTGCACGTACACTCGGCTGCACCCAGTATGACCTTATGGGAATTCCTCCTAACAGCGATGGCGAAAACAAGATGGCAGGACTTTATATTTTCAAGACAGGATTTGGAGGCCGAAAAGTCAGATATGGCGGCACCTGGGATTTTCCGTATAATGAAAAAAAATACAGAAATTACAGGATATGTGAGATTTCTAAAATATAGCAGCTTAAAAAATAAAGCCGCATTGATTTTTTTCATTTAAAACATCATTATGTTTCAACTATGTTCAAACCAGAAATTCTTAACACATTAAAAAAGTATTCGTCAAAAACATTTCTAAATGATCTTACAGCTGGAATTATCGTCGGCATTGTTGCGCTTCCATTGGCAATAGCTTTTGCAATCGCATCTGGAGTAGAGCCGGAGCGCGGACTTTTCACAGCAATCATAGCAGGATTTTTTATTTCACTTTTGGGCGGAAGCCGAGTTCAGATTGGAGGACCGACAGGAGCCTTCGCTGTAATAGTTTATGGCGTTGTTGCAAAGTACGGATATTCAGGACTCGCAGCTGCAACTGTAATGGCTGGAATTCTTTTGATTATGCTCGGCGCATTTAAAATGGGCGGACTTGTAAAATTTATTCCGTACACAATCGTAACAGGATTCACTGCAGGAATCGCAGTAACAATCGCAACAGGACAAATCGGAGATTTTCTTGGACTTTCAATTTCAGTTTTCCCGGAAGGATTTTCAAAAATGCCGGGAAACTTCGTTGGCAAAATTGAAACTTACGCAATGAACATAACTCACATAAATTACTACTCGCTGATTATGGCTTCAATTTGTCTTGCGCTGATTTTTATCTGGCCGCGCTTCTGCAAAAAAATTCCAGGAAGCTTGATTGTGATTATACTTGCAACAGCAGCAAGCATTCTTCTAAAAAAATATGCCGGACTAGAAACTGACACAATCGGATCGCGCTACGGAAGCATACCATCAACATTGACTTCGCCTTTACTTCCGCAGTTCAGCGTGGAAACAATCACTGCTCTTTTTCCGACTTCAATTTCCATCGCGGTTCTGGCGGCGATTGAAAGTCTTTTGAGCGCAGTTGTCGCTGACGGAATGACAGGCACAAAACACGATTCTGACACAGAACTTATCGCGCAAGGAATTGCAAACATAGCATCTCCAATTTTCGGCGGAATTCCTGCAACCGGAGCAATAGCGCGAACTGCCACAAATATAAAGAACGGCGGAAAAACTCCTGTGGCAGGAATAATTCATGCAATCACGCTTCTTCTTATAATGCTGATTCTTGGAAAATATGCGGTTTACATTCCGATGGCGGCTCTTTCCGCAGTGTTGATAAATGTTTCCTGGAACATGGCAGGTTTCCCGGCGGTCAAGGCTTTGCTAAAAGGACAAAAGTCTGACATCTTTGTTTTGGCGGCGACTTTCCTTATCACGGTTTTTATCGACTTGACAGTTGCAATCGAATTTGGTCTTGGATTCGCGGCATTCTTCTTCATAAAAAAAATGATAGATGTTTCAGAAGTTCAAAACAAGCGTGATTCCATTGCGGGCGGAATTTCAGGGAATGAATTTTTGGAGGAAAACATCGAAATTCCAGAAAGCGCAGTTGTCTATGAAATTGATGGTCCTCTTTTTTTCGGAACTGTAAGAAAATTTGAATTCGCAATAGAACGCGCAGGAGCAAATGCAAAAGTTCTTATACTCAGAATGCAAAACATGATTTACATTGATGCCGGCGGAATCCGTGCGCTTGAACAGGCAAAGGCAGCTTGCGATAAAAACGGAATCACAATTGTAATATCAGGAATTCATACGCAGCCTTACATTCTTTTCAGCAAAATGGGAATGATTGAAAAACTCGGAAAAGAAAATATTTGCGCAGACATAAAAGAAGCGTTAAGCAGAACAAATCAGCTTCTTGTAAATTAAAAATTCCGGCTGTCCTATTTTTTAGGGCAGCTATTTTCTTTCAAAGTATATCAATTATTTTTTTTTAATTGTATACTAACCGCATGATTGAAGAAAAAGAAACTGATACAGAAATTCAAAAAGCCGGACCAAAGACCGCGCTTGTTTCCATCGTGGGCCGCCCTTCAGCAGGAAAGTCAACATTTTTAAATACAGCAAGCGGAGAAAAAATCAGCATAGTTTCCCCAGTTCCGCAGACAACAAGAAACGCAATCCGCGGAATAATAAACACATCTCTTGGACAGCTGGTTTTTATTGACACGCCGGGGCTTCATCTAAGCGAAAAAAAACTGAACTTAAAACTTTCAAACATTGCACAGGAAAATATAAAAGAAAGCGACGCAATTCTTTACATCATCGATTCAACTCGTCCGCACAACGAGGAAGAGGAAATGATTGCTTCACTTTTGATTCCGCATAAAGACAAAGTTGTAATTGCAATCAATAAAACTGAAGATTCAAAATCCAATGCGCTAAATTCCAGAAGTTTCATTCAAAAAACTTTCCCTGATTTTCCAAGCGAACGGATTATTGAAATCAGCGCGAAAGAAGACAAAAATATAAATGAAGTTTTAAAAGCGCTTTTCAGTCTTGCAAAAGAAGAGCCACATCTTTATCCAGAAGAATTTTACACGGATCAAGAAGTTGATTTTAGAATTGCAGAAATTATCCGCGGACAGGCAATCAACAGGCTTGAGCAGGAACTTCCGCACGCAATCTATGTTGAAATCAGCGACCTTAAAATGCAAACACCGAAACTTTTAAAAGTCCTTGCCTACATTTATGTTGAGCGCGAAAGTCAAAAAGGAATCGTAATTGGAAAAGGCGCATCAATGATAAAAACAATCAGAGTTGAATCAATTAAAGAATGCAGAAAAATTTTTCCATACAAAGTTGACATTGACCTGCGCGTAAAAGTTGACAAGAACTGGCGGCAGAAAGATAAAGTCCTAAACAAAATTATAAAGTAGTTTTTTCATGCGGATTTTTTGTTTATTGAAGAATTTAAACAAAAGCATTAGAATAGTTGCATTCTAAAAATTCACCTTGAGCGACTTTTTAAATTTTTATTAAGGAAAAAAATATGAAACTTACCTGCGGCATAGTTGGACTTCCAAATGTAGGAAAGTCAACAATTTTCAGCGCGCTAACAAAAGCTCCTGCAGAAGCTGCTAATTATCCATTCTGCACAATTGATCCAAACATCGGAATAGTTGATTTACCAGATGAAAGACTTGACTTCATGGCGAGCGTTTTTCAGCCAAAGAAAAAAATTCCTGCGACAGTTGATTTTGTTGATATTGCAGGCTTGATAAAAGGCGCCTCAAGCGGTGAAGGTCTTGGAAATAAATTTCTTGCAAACATCCGGGAAACAGCAGTCATTGCCCATGTTGTCCGATGCTTTGACAACCCGGACATTCAGCACGTTCGCGATGACGCAAAAACAGAAGCTCCAGTAGATCCGGAAAGCGACATTCTTACAATTGATTTTGAACTTGCACAGGCTGACTTGGACACAATCGCAAAGCGTGCAGAAAAAATTACAAAGCAAATCCGTGCGCTCGGAAAAGATGAGGAAAAACGTCTCGCTCCATATTTCAGCGCAGTCGAAAAAATCAAGCCGCTTCTTACAGATGGAAAATGCGCCCGCATGGCAGACTTGACTGATGAAGAAAAAAATGCAGTCTACGATCTTCACTTGCTCACAATAAAGCCGCAAGTTTTTATCTGCAATATAGACGAAGATACAATTCCAGCAGGAACAAACAAATATGTTGAAACCGTCCAGAAAATTGCAAAGGAACAAAAATCAGAAGCAATTGTTATCTGCGGAAAGTTTGAAGCTGATCTTGCAGAAATTGATGACGAAAACGACCGCAAGGAATTTATGGAAAGCGCAGGATTAAAAGAGTCCGGACTTTCAGTTCTTGCAAAACATGTTTATCATCTCATGGGACTTAGGACATTTTTTACAGGCGGATCTGATGAATGCCGCGCTTGGACAATTCACGAAGGAGACAAAGCTCCACAGGCGGCCGGCGTAATTCACACAGACTTTGAAAAAGGATTTATCAAAGCTGAAGCTTACACTGTCAATGACTTGAAGCAATATGGTTCAGAAGCAAAAATAAAAGAAGCTGGAAAATACCGACAAGAAGGAAAAGATTATGTCGTTCAAGACGGCGATGTTCTTTTCTTTAAATTCAATGTATAAACAAATCTTGCACTGCTATAAAAACAGCAGTGCTTTTTTTTCGCAAATTAAAAATCACATTCACAGTTAAATTCCATAACTTTTCCAGTAGAAGGATGTGTGAATTTTATATAGCAAGAATGAAGCATAAGCCGTTCATCCGGTTCACAATGCCCATATAAGGTATCACCAATTATCGGAACTCCAAAACCATGAGAGTCGGCGCTTGCAAGACGAAGCTGATGAGTTCGCCCAGTATGCGGAATAAACAAAACTCGTGTAACATTTTTTTTATTTTCCAAAGGGCTTAAATATTTTTCCACATCAAGAATTTTCCATTCAGTAATAGCTTTTTTTCCATATACAGAATCCCAAATCTGATGCGGACGATTTTCAATATCAAGCCTAAAATAAAGTTCCATAGTTCCACTTTGCGGAATTCCTTTTTTTGCAAGAATTCCATCAAGCAAGGCGACGTATTTTTTTTGAACAAGACCTTCTTCAAATTGCCGGCATAAATTTCTATGAGCGTCTTTTGTAAAAGCAAGAATCATAAGCCCAGAAGTTTCCATGTCCAGCCTATGCACGGAAGGCTGCTCAATACATTCAGGAAAAAGTTTTTTTAAACGGTTTACAATGCAATCTTGCTTTTCAGGTCCTCGGCCAGGTACGCTTAAAAGTCCGCTTTGCTTGTTCACAACAATTAAATCGTTATCACGGTACAAAATTTTCAAGCCAAGAATTTCAGGAAGAATCAAGCCGCACCGTTCATCGCAAGGAGAATATTTGCAGTCTGAGATTTTGTTTTCAGTTGATTTTCCATAAAAAACTTCGCACATGCTAAGCGGAGTTAAATTATTTTTAAATGCAAAATTCAAAAGTTTTGGAGCACAGCAATCACCTGTCCCTGTAGGCGGAAGACGGTTTTTGCAAATTTGTTTTAGCGGACGATTTTTCCCATCAAAACAATAAAAACTGTAAAGTTCATGCACTTTTTCCAAAGATTCAGAAGTAAGAGCAGAACGGCGAAACTGCAAATCTTGAACTTCTTCTTTTCGACAAGCTTTTAATTTTTCTGTAAGTAGATGAATTTCCTTGTCATTTTTTTGAAGAGCTGACATAATTTTTTTGCTAGAAACAATCGGTTCAACAAAAATCGCATCTTGAAATTTTCCTTCTATCTTTCTTGAGATTCCAGAAACTGTAAAAAAAATTTTATTTTCCTGCGCAGAATTTTTTGCAACAAGAACTCCAATCATAATTCCATTCGCAAAACGTTCTGCGCTTATTTTTTCCGTCGTATAAACAAGAGAAAGTTTCTTTTCTTCCAAAAGCGAAATTATTTCTTTGCAATATTTAAATGCCAGCGCTTCATCAAAAGGAGAAAACATTTTTTAATTATACAGAAAAAATCTGTTTAACTAAATATGGAATCGCCTTTTCAAATTTTACGCCGTACCAATGATCCTTATCATCAAGAGTTGCCTTTATAGATTCAACAACATAATTTGCGGAAATTTTTGCAGAACAAAACAAATCTTTTCCATTGCAAAGCGCACCTGTAAATGCCGACGCAAAGACATCGCCAGTTCCGTGCATTTGAACAGGAAGTCGTTCTGTAAAATAATATTCAATTGACTTTCCATTGCAAACCGCAACACCAAGTTTTTCTTTTTCAAAACTTACACCGGTAAGCACAACATTTTTTGTGCCAAGATTTATAAGTCCGTTGCAAATATTTTCAATATAATCTTCGCCGTAATTTTCGCTTTGATATTCGATTCCTAAAAGAAATGAAGCTTCTGTAATATTCGGAAGAACAACATCAGCACCATTGCAAAGTTCAGACATCTTTTTGGGGAAGTCGGGAGCAAAGCCAGCGTACATTTTTCCATTATCAGCCATTACAGGATCCACAACAACAATCGCGTCATTGCGAGAAGTTTCCTTTATAATTTTTTTTATAATAGGGATTTGGGCTTCTGAAACATATCCTGTATAGAATGCGCTGAAAGTAATATTTTCTTTTTTCCACTGATTTAAAATGTTTTCCATGTCGTCAGTCAAATCATTGAACGTCCAGGATTTAAATGCAGTATGATTTGAAAGGACTGAACTTGGAAGAACCGCGGTTTCGATTCCGCAGGCTGAAATAACAGGAAGCGCAACAGTAAGCGAGCACTGTCCAACGCACGAAATATCTTGAATTGTAAGCAGACGTTTGTCCATAAAACACCTCATTTTATAAAATCTGAATTTTACAATATACAAAAACTGACATTATTAATATAATCATATTGATATAATTTTTATATAACCAGAGAAAAAGATGTTTACTTGTGATTTTTCAAAAAAAGGAACTATGACGTTCTGCGATTTTTTAATCGAAAGCATAAAATCAAAAATCATAGACGGAACTTTATCTCCAAATGAAAAACTTCCATCAAAACGAACGCTTTCTTCACATTTGGGAATAAGTGTAATTACAGTTCAAAATGCCTATTCAGAATTAATAAGCCAAGGCTACATTTTTTCAATTGAAAAAAAAGGATTTTTTGTTACAGAACTTCCAAAGGAAATAAAATCCCTTTCATCAAATTCTTATAAACAGAATTTCAAAAAAGAAAAAAGCATAAAAAAAATAAATTCAAAAAGCAAAGAAAAAATTTTCATTGATCTAAAATCAAATTCTATTGGTTGGGAAAAATTTCCATTTTCAATCTGGTCAAAAATAATGCGCAAAGTTTTAAATAGCCCGCATGAAAATCTATTAAAAAGCCAACCGTTGCAAGGAACACTTGAACTAAGAGAAGCAATTTGCAAGCATTTGAAAAGCTTTAAAAACATAGAAGCAGTTCCAGAACAAATTGTAGTGGGAGCAGGAACAGAAATGCTTTACAGTTTTGTTGTTTATCTTTTGGGAAATGAAAAAGTATACGCTGTTGAAAATCCAGGATACAAAAAAATTGCGCAGATTTTTGAAATGAACGGAGCAAGAACTGAACATATTCCAATCGACAAAAACGGTCTTAACATAGAAGCCTTAAAAAAAATAAACGCTTCTGTAGTTCACGTAACTCCAAGCCATCACTTTCCAACAGGAATTGTAATGCCTGTAAAAAGGAGGATGGAACTTTTATTTTGGGCGCAAGAAAAAAATGACCGCTACATAATTGAAGATGACTACGACAGCGAATTCCGATTTACTGGGAAACCAATACTTCCACTTTTGTGCGCTTCAAAAAATGAAAATGTAATTTACATAAATTCATTTTCAAAAACACTTTCGCCTTCGTTTAGAATAAGCTACATGGTCCTTCCAAAAAAACTTTCCGAAAAATTCAATTCAAAATTCAATTTCTGTTCATGCACCGTAAATTCATTTGAACAATATGCGCTTGCGGATTTTATAAAAGAAGAGCATTATTCCAAGCACATTATCAGGATGAAAAATTATTACAGAAATCTTCGCAATGAGCTGATTTTTAAAATAGAAAATTCAGAACTAAAAAACTTTGTAAAAATCCATGAAGAAAATTCCGGGCTTCATTTTTTGATTTCAATAAATTCAAAGTTTAGCGGAAAGACTTTAGAAATGCGGCTTAAAAAAAACGGAATAAAAATTTCAGCACTAAAAGATTTTTTTTATGAACTTGAAGACTTTTCAATTTTTTCAGAATACAGCAAAAGTTTTCCAATAGACAAAACATTTGTTATAAATTATTCAGGCATAGAAAAACAAAAGATTCCAAAAACAGTCGAACTGATTCTGAAATCTATAAGATGAAAAAAATCAAAAAGTTCTTTAGTTTAGCTTCTAAAAATTATATCTCCGTTATACGACATTTTTTCAATTATTGCGCCGCTTTCAACTTGAATGCCTTTTTCACGAAGCGCATCTCCGCCAGACTGAAATGCTTTTTCAATTGCAACACAAATCCCCTGCACTTTTGCGCCAGCATTTTCAGCAATTTCAATTAGACCTTTCATTGCATTTCCATTCGCAAGAAAATCATCTACCAAAAGAATTTTATCATCAGAAGAAAGATATTCTCTGGAAATAACGATATTGTAATTGCAAGAATTTGTGTGCGACCAAACTGTAGAATAGTACACGTCGTCTGACAAAGCCGCACTCGTGTGCTTTTTAGCAAAAAGAACAGGAATATTTCCAAATGCCCTGGCAACAGAACAGGCAACAGCAATTCCGCTTGCTTCAATTGTAACAACCTTTGTTATATCCACACCGTCAAAAGATTTTTTAAAATCTTCCGCCAATTTATCAAGCAATTCAATATCAATCTGATGATTCAAGAAGCTATTTACTTTTAAAATATTTCCTGGCAAAACAATACCATCTTTTTTTATTCTATCTTCAAGCAATTTCATAACGCAATAGTAGAAAAAAAACAGCATTTATGCAACACAGTTTTTAACGCTGCTTTTTATACTGATTTTTTTCAATTTGCTTTTGCCGCGATTTTTCTCTGTTCTGCTCAAGAAGCTTGTCTTTTTTTTCTTGCTTTTTATCAGTAGAAGTATCCCATTCAACAGCAACAGACCGTTCTTGAATTGAAGGAATTCTAAGAAAAGTCAAACAGTCAGCCCGGTGAACAGTTATTCCTCTGCTATGAGAAACATAACCGACAATCGGATCTCCAGGAACAGGTTTGCAGCATTGCGCAATCGTAACTAAAAAATTAGTGTCATTTTCAATGCGGATTCTTCCGGTGAAATTTTGAGACTGCTGTTTTCTTAAAGCTGCTTTTCGTTTTCTTTCCGCGGAATTTTCTTCAGCGATTTTTTTTGAATACAAAGTGTTCGCCGCAATTTCCGCTTCACGTTTTTCCTGAGCATCCTTGTCAATAAAAGTCGGGTCATTTTCAACAAGCCAAGAATGAATCTTTTGCCGCGCCTTTGAAGTCTTTACAACTTGAAGCTGGCTTTGAGTCGGATGCGCCTGAGGATTTGTAAGAATTTCAATAATCTGCGTATTCTTTAAAGGCTGAGTAAGAGGAATTATTTTTCCATCAGCCTTTGCTCCGACAACTTTTTCGCCTATTCCAGAATGAATCGCATAAGCAAAATCAATCGCATTTGCACCAGCTGGAAGTTCCTTCACATCGCCCTTTGGAGTAAAGACATAAATTGAATCGCCAAGAAGATCACTTTTCAGTTCCGCAAAAAACTTCTCGTCGCTCAAGTCTTCATTCCGAAGCGCGCGCAGTTGATTTATGATGCTCAAATCTTCAGCTTTCACCATATCATGGTTTGTTCCCTTTTTGTAAAGCCAATGGGAAGCAACTCCATGCTCAGCAATACTGTGCATCTCTTGTGTGCGTATTTGGATTTCAAGCGGCTTTCCTTCGCAAATCACAGTTGTATGCAAAGACTGATAGCCGTTCGCCTTTGGCATTGCAATATAATCCTTGAATCTGCCTTCCATAGGTTTCCAAAGACCATGAACAATTCCAATCAAAGTGTAGCATTCAGATTCCGTATTGCAAATTATTCTAAGCGCAAGCAAATCATAAAGCTCTCCAGGCTCCTTGTTGCGTTTTCTCATCTTCTGGTAAATCGAATAAAAATGCTTTGCACGGCTCGTTATGTTTACAGTTATTCCGGCTTTTTCTGTGGCTGTATAAATTTTTTTCACAGCGTTGTTCAAGTACTCGGCTCTTTCTGCTTTCTTTTGCGCCACAATTGATTTTATCTGCTGAAAAACTTCCGGATTTGAATACTTCAAACTCAAATCTTCCATTTCACTTTTTACATCAGACATACCAAGACGGCTTGCAAGAGGACACCAAATATCAATCACTTCTTTTGCAACTGCGCGCTGAGCTTGTGCGGAAACAAATTTCAAATTACGCATACGGTCAAGGCGGTCTGCAAGTTTTACAAGAATAACCCGGATGTCATCAACCATTGCAAAAAGCATTTTTCGTATACTATCAGCCTGATGCAAAGAAGTTGAATTTATTTTTAATCCAGTTATTTTCGCAGTTCCATTGCAAATTACAGAAATGTCTTTTCCAAATTTCTCTTCAATTTCAGGAAGGCAATCATTGTCCACATCAAGAATATTATGGAAGAAACCTGCGATAATTGTGTCCGCACCAAGATTTTTTTCAGCAAGAATTGTCGCAACTCTAAGCGGGTGAAGGTAATAAGGCTTTCCGCATTTTCTCTTAAGATCGGAAGTTTTGGAAATTAAATAATCCCATGCACTTTGAATTTTTTTCCATTCTTCTGGAGTATAGTTTTCAGAAAATTTTTTAGAAAACTGGCTGATTAAAATTTCAGGATCAGTTTCTACAACTTCATCGTTTTTTTCTGACATAGGCAATCCTCTTCGATTGACTATATCACATAACAAAACTATGGTCAAAAGCAGAAAAGTTTATCTTCAGGGCAAACGCATTATAAATGTATTCAGCATAAAACTGGCTCCCAGTCACGTTTTTCTGGTTCAAAATCGCGCAATAATGCGCTACACGCTGATTGTTGCAAAGTAACTATAGAATTGCCCGCTCACGCGGCCGCAACAATCAGAGTGTTTTTGCCCCAGAAACCGTTCCTTTGCGCAAACTTTAGTTAAATTATTTATAATGCATTTGCCCTAAGTTTATCTTCCGCTGTCCCTGAATTTTCCTTCGACATAATCAGGATCTTTTGAGCGAAGCAAACTTCCCTGCTGAATTTTTAGCTTTGTGTAGAAAACACAAGGATGTCCGTTGCAAACCCAGTTGTACAATTCTCCATTTTCAGGATTCACAAGCACAAAATCTTTTCCCCACAAAATCTTCTGCGCAACAGTATCAGGAGAAACAATTTCAAGCTCTGTGGATTTTGTAATCATATTAAGACTCTCAAAATTGTACATTTTGAATCCGTCGATTTTTTCGGCAAAAGGAAGATTCAAGTCAGGATGTTCTGCAAATCTTTTGTCAGCAGCGGCTTTTGCTTCCGGGCAAAGCGAATTGTATTTTTCATCACGAATTTTTTTATTCAGCGCGGCTTTTTCAAGAATAGAGTTTTCATCCTGCAAAGAAAGCTCGTTTCCAAATTCCGCGGAAAGTTCAAACGGACTGTCGCTTGCGCCGCTTACCGCAACATCCGCATCAGATTTATTATAATAAAATCCTGTGGCAAACGGACGATGGCTTACTTTATAAAGTTCTTCAACAAAAGGCGTTGCTTCCTCCTGCGGAATTTTTCCTTCAAGCGCATCAATCGCCTTTCTGTAAGCCCGCGTAATCAAGGCAACGTAATAGACACTTTTCATTCGTCCTTCAATTTTAAGCGAATCCACGCCGGCATTCTTCAAATCCGCAAGATGATCTATCATGCACAAATCTTTTGACGACAACACGGCTGTAAAATTTTCTCCTTCATAAACTGGAAAAAATTCATCAGGGCGTTTATGTTCACGCAAAACAAGATTTCCACTTTCTGAAATTTGCTTGGCATTTTCTCCAAGGCTTGCAAGAACATCATAATCCCAGCGGCAAGTATGGCTGCAAAATCCTTCCTGCGCACTACGTCCATTTAAATACGCACTCATCAAGCAGCGGCCGGCATATGCGATGCACATTGCGCCATGAACAAAACATTCAATTTCCATTTCTGGAACTGAGTTTTTTATTTCAGCAATTTCTTTTAAAGAAGCCTCGCGTCCCATTACAACTCTGCTGAATCCCAGCGACTTATAAACTTTTACAGCTTCGCGGTTCATGCAGCTTGCTTGCGTTGAAAGATGCAATGCCGCTTTTGGAAATTCTTTTTGAAGAATCGGAACAATTCCCAAATCCTGAACAATAAAAGCATCAATCGGATAATTTTTAAAATACGGAATATTTTGAATCAGCCTGTCAATCTCGTCATTATGAAAGGCAATGTTCAATGCGCAGTGAAGTTTTTTTCCGGGGAACTGTTTTTTTAGTTCGCAGACTTTTTTATATTCATCTTCATAAAAATTGTCTGCCTTAACACGCAAAGAAAAATTTTTCAGTCCAATGTAAACAGCATCAGCGCCGTAAATATATCCGTACTTAAGTTTTTCAACATTTCCAGCAGGAGAAAGAAGTTCCATATTTTATTCCACCGCGATATTATTTTCACGCATAAGACGTTCCCGCTCTTTTATTTCGCTTTCTGAAAGTCCGTTTCTTTTGTTTATGTAGTGTCCGATTTTTTCAACAGCCTCGTGCGACTCAAGCAAAAATTCGTCCGCCATCTGAAACATAAACATCATTTCCGGCCAGACATCCAAAACACATTTTCCGCCGGAATAAATAATTTTCTGCGCCAAACTTTCTGCGCTGTCAAGAAGAATTTCTTTTTCGCCACACTGAATATAAACTTCAGGAAAAGTTGAAAAATCATTTTCAGAAGCAAACAAAGGCGAAACCTGAATATTTTTTAAATTGGAAGAATAAGTGTAAAGATCAGATGCATGACGCAAATCTTCATTTCCCAAAATTTCATCGCGGATTTTTTTATTCGAAAGATTTTCAGTTGAAAGATCAAGCCAAGGAGAAATCAAAATTATTTTTGAAACCAAGCTGCGTTTTTTTTCTTCAGTCCTAAGCATAAATCCCAACGCAATGCTCGCACCGCTTCCGTCTGCCGCAAGAATAATTTCCTTAGATTCATCATCTTCTAAAATTCCGCTGAAAACTTTTTCAACATCTTCAATTGAAGAAGGAAAAGGATAAGAAGGAGCAAGTCTGAATTCCGGCACAACAACTTTTGCAGAAACAGCATTTGCAAAGATTGAGCAAAAACTTCTCCAGCTGTCCCGCGAACCTCCAACAAAAGAACCACCGTGAACATAAATCACAATCCTGTTCGAAGCAAAAATTTCAGGAACAAGAATATCGCATTTTACGCCGCCGATTTTTTTCTCAGTGCGCTCAACATGATTCGGAATAAAATCCGCTTTGAATTTTTTTTCCAGCTTGCTTCTAAAAGCCTCAACTTCGTTTCTTGGAGACAAAACCAAAGCCTTAAGTTTTTTTACTGCGGCCTTTCTGTCAACTTTGATTTCCATAATTTGAAGATTATAGCAAATTACATGAAAACTTGCTATAATGCGTCCATGCCAATCAGAATTGATTCCGACCTTCCAGCCAGAAGCACTCTTGAAAATGAAAATATATTTGTGATGACAGAAGAGCGCGCAGTTTCCCAAGATATACGTCCGCTCAAAATTGCGATTGTAAATTTAATGCCGACAAAGGAAGTTACAGAAACTCAGCTTCTTAGGCTTCTTTCAAATACTCCGCTTCAAATTGACATTTCGCTTGTGCAGATGAAAGGACACATTTCAAAAAACACAGACAAAAATCATCTGGAAAAATTCTATATGTCATCGGAAGAAATCTTCAGCAGGAAATTTGACGGAATGATTATAACAGGCGCGCCGGTAGAGCAGATTCCATTTGAGCAAGTTGACTACTGGAATGAACTTTGCAAAATAATGGACTACGCGAAAAAAAATGTTTTCTGCACACTTTACATTTGCTGGGGTGCAATGGCAGGACTTTATTATCTGCACGGAATAAACAAGCACATTGTTGAAAAAAAGTATTCAGGAATTTTTTACTCAAAACTTTTAGACTCAAAAGAACCTTTAATGCGCGGCTTTGATGATTATTTTCCAGTTCCAACTTCGCGCTACACAAAAATACTCACAGAAGATATTGCGTCAAATGAAAAACTTTCGCTGCTTGCATATTCAGAAACAACTGGAGTTACACTTGCAAAGTCAAAAGACAACAGAAGTATTTTTATGACAGGCCACTTGGAATATGACCCTGAAACTCTGGCAGAAGAATACAAGCGAGATTTAAAAAAAGGAATAAATCCATCAATGCCGGAAAATTATTTTACAGACAATGATCCTTCCAAGCCGATTTTTTCAAAATGGAGAAGCACAGCGCACTTGTTCTATTCAAACTGGCTGAACTACTACGTATACCAAGAAACTCCATATAGGTTTACTGGAGTATAAAGAGACTGAATAAGCAGAGTGATAATAAAAAAAAGAAAGGCTAAACCAGATAATGGAAGCTGCGGACTCGCTTTTTGCGCAGATGCCGTACACCGAAATTGCTATCACGACGATTGCGGACAAACTCATCTGGTCGCGTGCAAATCTTTACAAATACGTTACGACAAAAGAAGAGATTTTCCTTGAGATTTCCGCAATGCCCGCCCTTTCCGCCGATGAAGCATACAAACTCCAGCTGAACGTCCTGATGTTCGCTGCTACAAAAATCCGCTGATTCAACAGGCTCTTCAAAAAATCGGCATAACTCCGCCCAATATGGACTTCTATGAGGATATGCGCGACTTTGTCCTGATGAGAATTAAGTGGAGCTTAAGGGAACGATAAATAACGCCTAGTGGACTTGCCTTTTCTTCCGTTTCGTCTTCTATGGAGTATCAATAGTAGCTCTCTATGGACACCCTATAGCGTCCACTACGAACATCCCATAGAGCACTCTACGACCCCACCATAGCGAACGCTATGCACACCTCATAGTAGGCCTATATGGACAGTCCATAGAGAATTGCTAGAGTTCAAGTCTATGCTCGGCAATGACAGAGTTCTAAAAATCTTTTATAGTGTCCATAGAGAATATTATAAACTAAAAAAAACGGACAGTCTGATGAAAAAAAAAGAACGCGCGGCAAACAACAGGACATTGACGCTTGAACCAGAGGAAGTTGAAGGCTTGAAAAACCGCCTGCTCACCGAATCGAATATTTCTGCGGAAACGGACATCGTGAACCGCACACTGAACGGCGATATTCTGAAAATGCTTGAGTTTACACCGGACGGATTCGCCGACCTGATTATCATTGACCCGCCGTACAATCTTTCCAAGAATTTCAACGGAATGAAGTTCGCCTCTCGCCCGCAGGAAGGCTATGACGAATATCTGGCGACATGGTTTCCGGCTGTGTGCAAAAAGCTCAAATCCAACGGCTCGCTTTATATTTGCGGCGACTGGAAATGCACTTCCTCTCTTCAGCGTGCTGTTGAAAGGGAGCTTACCGTTCTGAACAGAATTACCTGGCAGCGTGAAAAAGGACGCGGCGCAAAATCAAACTGGAAGAACGGAATGGAAGACATCTGGTTTGCGGTAAAAAATCCGGACGACTATTATTTTGATGTTGAGGCCGTAAAGATGAAGCGGAAAGTCCTTGCACCGTACAAGGCTGACGGAAAGCCGAAGGACTGGGATGAGGAAACGGAGGGAAACTTCCGGCTTACGTACCCTTCCAATTTTTGGGACGATATTTCAGTTCCGTTCTGGTCAATGCCCGAAAACACCGACCATCCTACGCAAAAGCCCGAAAAACTTTACGCTAAGCTGATTCTTGCAAGCTCACGTCCCGGCGACATCGTGTTTGACCCGTTTTTGGGAAGCGGTACTGCAAGCGTTGTGGCAAAAAAGCTCGGCCGGCGCTTCTGCGGAATCGAACAGAACGAAGAATATTGCCTTTGGGCGGAAAAACGCCTTGCCCTCGCGGAAACCGACAAGTCCATACAGGGCTACAGCGACGGCGTTTTCTGGGAACGAAATTCGGGTAAGTGGCAGGGGAAGTAGTTATTTCATTCCCCTTTCAGTTCGTTGAACTTCTGCTTCATTGTGGGATTGTTTTTAACAAGCTTTTTCACGGTCAAATCTTCAAGCTTGTTGTTCGCAAGACGATAGTTATTCTCGCAGCTAAGCAAATCCTCCTTCATCTTCTGCAGATTTGAAATCGCCTTGTCAATCTGTTCAACTGCGCTCATGAATTTACGGCTTGCAAGGTCGTAGTTTCGGCTGAATCCGTCCTTGAATTTGTTCAAGTCTTCCTCAAAGTGAGTGATGTCCATGTTCTGTTCCTGAATACGCCTAAGTTCACGCTTAGACTCAAGAGTATTCATAGCAGCGTTCCGCAGAAAAGTAATCACCGGAATAAAAAACTGCGGGCGGATTACGTACATCTTTGGATATTTGTACGAAACGTCCACAATTCCAGTGTTGTAGTAGTCGTTGTCGCTTTCAAGCATGGAAACCAGAACCGCATACTCGCAGCCCTTCTCGTTCCTGTCCTTGTCCAGCTCCTTTAAGAAATCCTCGTTCTTGTGCTTAGTCGCCGTCTCGTCAGCCTGATTTTTCATCTCGAACATAATTGAAATGAATTCCACGCCGTCGCCGCTCGCTTCCCTAAAAATAAAGTCGCCCTTGCTTCCCGAAGCACGCGAAACCTTGTTGTCCTTTTCAAAATACGAATTCTGAAAACCAAGCGCACGGTTCTTGTTGAACTCCGTAAGACAGAACTGCTCCAAATCCTCGCCAATCTGTTTAGTCGATTCCTTCGCCTTGAAGTCCTTGTAGAACGCAATTTCCTCGTCCTTCGCCTTGAGCTGCGCCGAAAACTGCTCTTTTATAGAAGACACTTCGCTTTTCGATTTATTTTCAAGCACCGCAAAGTCGCTTTTAAGCTGAATTATTTCCTTTTCCTTGTCCTGAACTGCGGATTTCACTGCAATCTCAGAATCACGTTTGCCCGAACTAATCTTTTCATTCAAAAGCGCGATTTCCTGTTCCTTTGAGGCAAGAGCTATTTTCATCTCCGACTGCGACTTTTCTTTTACCGCTCCAAGTTCCGTGGAAATCTTGGTAATCTGCTGATTTTTTTCCGCCAGCACAGCCTGAAATTCCGATTTTGACTTTTGCTTTTCCGCCTCAAATTCCGCCGCAATTTTTGAAAGCTTAGCTTCCAGAGCCGCAATTTCCTTTTCCTTTTCGTTCTGCGCCTTTGAGACCGCAAGCTGAACCGCAGCATCTTTTTCCTTGCTCAAGAATACCGCGCGTTTTTCAAGCTCTTTTTCAAACTGCTCGTTGCGCACATCGTTCGCAATCGAATCATAAACATTCTGCTCCAGTGCAATCAGCTGCCCGCAGTTAGGACACTTTATATTCATTTTTCACCTCATTTCTTGCCATGCAAATATAATATATACCATTTTTTGCAAAAACTGCACAGATTAACAAGAATTTTCCTTTCCACCTAAAAATGATTATCTTATCATTATGGTTTACGGTTACATTCGGGTCAGCACGGACAGACAGACGGTGGAAAACCAGCGGTTCGAGATTCTGCGGTTCTGCAAAAAGAATTCGCTTGAGGTGGGAGCCTGGATTGAGGAGACAATCAGTGGCACAAAGGCTTACAACAAGAGACAGTTGGGAGTGCTTCTTAGGCGAGTGAAGAAAGATGATTTGATTATCTGTGCAGAACTGTCACGGCTAGGGCGAAGCCTGTTCATGATTATGGAGATTCTTAATCTCTGCCTCTCGAAAGAATGCCGAGTGTGGACCATTAAGGACAATTACCGATTAGGCGATGATATTCAAAGCAAGGTGTTGGCCTTTGCCTTCGGACTTTCGGCCGAGATAGAACGCAACCTCATCAGTCAGCGCACAAAGGAGGCCTTGGCTCGAAAAAAGGCTGAAGGGAAAAACATCGGTCGCCCTAAAGGACGGCAAAGCGCCCCCGAAAAGCATAAGCTTTATAAGGAAGCGGCAATGATAGAGCAATGGCTTCAAGATGGAGCATCTAAA